>Ga0209096_1000442_pt1 | contig 57114 bp, 52 predicted proteins | sample AD_UKC034_MetaG_FD_184407 | JGI IMG/M metagenome (GOLD analysis project Ga0209096, IMG submission 184407) | Active sludge microbial communities of municipal wastewater-treating anaerobic digesters from USA - AD_UKC034_MetaG (SPAdes) (version 2) | ecosystem: Engineered > Bioreactor > Anaerobic >...
CGACGAGGTCATGATCACCAGAAGGATCTTCCGGTCCGGCGACAGCGAATATCTGCTCAACCGCTCGCAGGTCAGGTTGAAGGATATCCTTGATCTTTTGATGGGCACGGGCGTCGGCGCGGAAAGCTATTCGATCATCGCGCAGGGCAAGATCGACCTTGTGTTAAGCTCGAAACCGGAAGAACGCCGCATGGTATTCGACGAGGCAAGCGGCATCACCAAATATAAGTCGCAAAAACGCGAGGCGCTGCGCCGGCTCGAAGAAACCGAGCAGAACCTTTTGCGGGTCAATGATATCATCGCCGAGGTGAAGCGCTCCATCGGTTACCTGGAACGACAGGCCAACAAGGCGCGCCGGTATCAGGCGGCGTTCGAGGAGCTCAAGAAAAAAGAATTGTTCCTTGCTGCGGTGCAGAAGAACAACCTCGCCAAAGAGAAGGCGGCGTTCCTTGCGCAGATAGAAGGGTTGAAGGCTCAGGAACAGGCCATTACGTGCCGGATCCAGGAAGCGGAACTGAAGCTTTCTTTGCGCAGCGAAGAGCTGAAGGGGTATGAAGAGAAGATATCCATGGTCAAGAACGACCTGGTCAACCTCGAGAATACGATCGCCCATGACAATCAACATATCGAGTTCAACACGGAGCGCATAAAAGAGCTCGATTCGTCAAAGCAGTATCTCGGATCGCAGATCACGCAGACCAAAGAGCGCCTGATCCAGGATACGGAAAAATTGAGCAGGCTGCGGCAGGAATTCCTGGTCATTGCCAGGAGCATCGAGGATAAGACGGCCGCTTTGCACGGTAACGAAGAACAGTTGAGCGCGGTCGTGGCGGCCATTAAAACAGCGGCGGACAGCATCGCGATGGCAAAAAAGAACATTATGGACCTGGCGGTGCGGGTGTCGCAGGCGAAGAACGAATTGTCGGGCCTCACTTCAAAAGAGCAGGTGCTGCTTGCCCGGAAAAAGCGTCTGGAGCTTGAACGGGCCAAGATATCGGAAGAAAGAAATCAGTTTGAGTCATCGCTTGCCCAGATATACGGAGAGGTTTCCCAGCTGGAGACCGAATACGCGGACCTTGGCAACAGGCTGGCTGCCATGAAGGCCGAACTCGACGCGGAGAATGCATCGCTGCTCGGGATCAATCAGGACCTGGAGAATATGGAGCGCCAGCGCCATGCGCTTGAATCCCAGCGGGAGTTCCTTGAGCGGCTGAAGAGCCAGTATGACGATATCAGCGAGTCCATGAACGCGACCATTTACCTTGATAAAGCGCCGAGCGAGCGCATTACCGGCCTTGTGGTCAAGGTCAGGGATACCGGGGACGCGCAGGCCGGGCCGTCGCAGGAGCAGTCAGCGCAGGGATATCCGGCACAGCCTTTGCAGGGTTACCGCATCGCCGGAGAGGCAAAGCCGATCGATCTCGACGCGCAGAAGGTCATGGAGAACATCCGCGCTGCCGAAGGGCGGATCGCGGTGCTCAAAAACGAGAAGCTTGGTAAAGAAGCCAGGATCCAGGAATTGAGCGGCATGGTCGCGGATTTTGTCAGGCAGGTCCAGGATAAGGAAGTCGCGCTTTCCAGCAAGAAGACGGTCCAGCAGAGTGTCAAGGAGCAGTTCGATAAGATCAGCGAAGAGGCGCAGATCATTGTTATGGAATTAGGCGATGCCGGCCAGGAAATGGCTGCGCTCGAGCAGACGCTCGCCAGGCTGCGCGCGGACATTGATAATCTCGAAAAAGAGCATACGGCATGGGAAACATCCATCCACGAAGCTCAGGAACATATCAACCTGAACAACCGGATCAAGGAAGAGGTGCTTGTCGTTATCGCGCAGGTGAAGACCGAGCTGGAGAATCTGGTCAAGCGGCGCAGCGCTGACGAAGGCAGCCTGAAGGCGCTTGAACAGACGTGCATTCAGGATGAAGCGGAGATCGCGCAGATGGCAGCGCGGTCCCAGGAAATGTCGGCTAAGCAGGACGCCTTTACCCTTGAGATAGAGGATCTGCATAAGAAGATCAGGCAGACCGGGGCCGATATGGAGGCCTTGAAATCGTCGCTTATCGACGCGCAGGCGCAGTCTCAGGCGGTCGCGGCAGGGATCGCGCAGATCGAAGAGGATATCGCGGCGCAGCGTAAAGAGTCGGATGCGGTGAAGGAAAAGCTCTACGAAGTGCAGATGGACGCAAAGGACCTCGAATTCAAATACCAGAGCATCAGGCAAAAGCTTTTGCAGTCGTATAAGATCGATCTGGATACGCAGGAGACCGCCGCTTTGATCGCGGGCGAGCAGAAACAGGAGGCCGTGCCGGAACAGGAGCCTGCTCAACAAGCGGCTGATCAGCTTTCTGCGGAAACCGCCCCGGCCGCAGAACCGCCGGCTGAACCGGCCGTGCTCCTTGACGGGATCGACGAAAATATGCTCAACGAAGAGGTCGCGAAGCTCAAGGATAAATTAAGCTCGTACGGCGCGGTCAATCTTGTCGCTATCGAAGAATATGATGAGTTAAAGAAGCGCTATGACTTTTTGACCCAGCAGCAGGCAGACCTTGTCACTGCCAAAGCGTCGCTGCAGGATGCGATACAGAAGATCAACCGTACGACCAGAAAGATGTTCCTTGAGACCTTCGAGCGCGTGCGCGAGGAGTTCAAGAACTATTTCAGGGTATTGTTCAACGGCGGCGACGCCCAGGTATATTTGATCGACGAGCAGGATCCGCTCGAATCCGGCATTGAGATCATCTGCCGGCCTCCGGGCAAGAAACTGCAGAACGTTCTGTTGTTGTCAGGCGGGGAGAAGTCAATGGCTGCGATCGCGCTTATATTCGCGATCTTCAAGGTGAAACCGTCGCCGTTCTGCATTCTTGATGAGATCGACGCCGCGCTCGACGAAGCCAACGTCGACCGGTTCGGCAGGATACTGCAGGAGTTCAGCCAGACATCGCAGTTCATCGTCATCACCCATAACAAGAAGACCATCGCCAACGCCGACATCATGTATGGCATTACCATGCAGGAATCAGGCGTTTCGAAGATCGTATCGGTGAAGTTCGGAGAGAAGAAGGCAGGGCAGGAATCGAGCGTTCCGGCGAGCGCAGAATCAGAAGCAGTTACCGCGTAGCAAAAAATAAAGGGCTAAAAACGGGGTCAGAATTATTTATTTCCATCGGATATGGTAGCGGGAAATAAATAATTCTGACCCCGTTTTTTAAGCCCCGTTATTTAATCGCAGGTGGCGTTCTTGCCTTTTTTCTTGGCTTCGTACAGGGCTTTGTCGGAGTATGCGATAAGCTCGGCCGCCGTGCCTGCGTTTTCAGGGAAGGTCGAAACGCCGATGCTGACCGTCAGCACTTTATTGGGCAGGACTTCCTGTTTCAGGAAGGGCGTCCGGGCGATATTCTCCCGCATGCGCTCGGCGATCATAAACGCTTCTTTTTTATCCGTATAGGGCAGTATGACCGCGAATTCTTCCCCGCCGTAGCGGCAAACGAAATCCATCTTGCGCGAATGGTTCTTGAGCATTGACGCCATGTCCTTGAGGATCTTATCTCCTTCCTGATGGCCGAGCGTATCGTTATAAACCTTGAAGTCGTCGATATCGAGCATGACCAGGCTTAAAGGATTGGACGTCGCTTTAGCTTTTTCAAGCTCGACCGCGAGCAAATGCTGAAAATACCCGTGGTTCCATAGTTCCGTCAAAGAATCCTGATGCGTGCTGATGACGGTTTTTTCGTAGAGCTGGGAATTCTCGATCGCAAGGCCTGCCTGGTTCGATAACATGATGAGCATGCGCAGGTCGTCCTTGGTGATCGGTTTTTTCGTGATAAAGTTATCCGCGAGGATGATCCCGTTTACCTTATCTTTCGCTTTTAACGGGACGATGACGAGTTCCTCTGCTTTAAGCATCTTGATGACCGCGTCGTTGCTGTAATGGCTGATCGTTTCTTTGGTCAGATGCAGGGGCATGCCTTCGAGCACCACGATAGAGAAGAGGTTGTCTTTTTGCTCCTGCATGGGGATCCTGAACCGCTGGACCTGCCGGTTGAACGCTGACTGCTGGATGTGGCCCGATACTTTGTAGGCGTTTATCAGGTCCTCCATGTCCATCTTTTCCTGTTCCACATACTTCCATACCCGGTTGGCGTCTTCTCCTGTTTCCGGGCCGATGGCCATCTTGCCTTCGACAAGGCCCTCTTTTTCATTAAAAAGGAACAAAACCGCCCGGTTGAATCCAAGGCCGATATGCGCCGTCACCCCGGTCAGGATGATATAGAGGATCTCATCCAGCTTGAGAGTGGTGCGCATTGCATTGGAGATTTCGTAGAGGATGGCGAGCTCTGATTTGGTGCGTTCGAGCTCCTGCTTGATCGAGGTGAGTTCTTCCATAGATATTAATATATAGCATATTTACCAGGCCATGTCAACCCATATGGGTTTCGGGTCGGCCCGGCAGAAAATAAAAAAGTGAGATATCCGTCAGCGATGTGTCTATTATAGTAGGGCGGCATGGGCCTGAGAAAGGAGGATCATGATCAGGCAGGACAATTCGGTTGACACGTCCATGCGGGTACTATATAATAATTCTCTAATTTCCAATGCTTTTTAACTCTATTTACGGAGGCTTTTATGGCACTCGAAAAGAAGGAATCGCATAAAGAAGCGCAGAAAGAAGTCCAGGCCAGAGACGTGACAAAAGATACGGCGAAGGACAGTTCCGAACGCCAGAAAGCGCTTGATCTTGCCCTGTCCCATATAGAGAAGCAGTTCGGCAAGGGCTCGATCATGAAGCTTGGCCAGAAGGTAAAAGTCGATGTGGAAGTGATCCCGACAGGATCGCTGACCCTTGACTACGCGTTAGGCACGGGCGGACTGCCGCGCGGCAGGGTTGTTGAGATATTCGGGCCCGAGGCATCCGGAAAAACGACTTTGACGCTGACGGCGATCAGGGAAATGCAGAAGAAAGGCGGGGTCGCCGCGTTCATCGATGCGGAGCACGCGTTTGACGCGACCTATGCCAAAAAGATCGGGCTCAACCTCGACGAACTGCTTATTTCCCAGCCGGATACGGGCGAACAGGCGCTTGAGATCGCCGAGACCCTTGTCCGGTCCAATGCCGTTGACCTTATCGTGATCGATTCCGTTGCGGCCCTGACCCCGCGCGCCGAGATCGAAGGAGAGATGGGCGACTCGCATGTGGGCCTTCAGGCGCGGCTTATGTCCCAGGCGCTGAGGAAACTGACCGCCGCGATCTCAAAATCGCGCGCGTGCGTCATATTCATCAACCAGCTGCGCGAAAAGATCGGCGTCATGTTCGGCAATCCCGAGACGACTCCCGGCGGCCGCGCGCTCAAATTCTATTCCTCGGTGCGGCTTGATGTGCGCAGAATAGCATCCATCAAGGTCGCGGACGCGGTTGTCGGCGGCCATGTGAGGGTCAGGGTCGTCAAGAACAAGGTCGCGCCGCCGTTCCGCGAGGCTGAGTTCGATATCCTTCATGACCAGGGCATCAATAAGGCAGGAAGCATCATCGACGCAGGCGTGAACCTTGAGGTGATCCAGAAATCAGGCACGTGGATGTCGTATAACAACGAAAAGATCGGCCAGGGCAGGGAGGCAGCGATCAACGCGCTGCGGGAGAACCAGAAACTGTCCGACGATATAGAAAAAGAGATCAGGAAAAAGATCGTCGCAGGGATGTAAATGCGGGGTGGACATATGAAGACAACAAGAATAATCGCCGGGATTGTCGGATTAGCCGTCGTTCTGGCGTTTTCGGCATCGGCTGTCGCGGCTCAGGATGATCAGGCGCCGTTGGCTGCGCTGGACCAGGCGACCGTGTCGGTTGCCCAAACGACCGGCAAGGCGGTGGTATCCATATCTGCGGAACATGTGACCAGGATACCGGCGGCGCGCAGGTATTATTACTACGGCCCGGGCGCTGACGACGATATGCTGCGCAGGTTCTTCGATCAATATTTCGGCTCCGCGCCTGAACGCGAATTCCGCAGGAACGGGCTCGGCTCCGGCGTCATCATCGACGCGCAGGGGTATATCCTTACCAATCAGCATGTGGTTGAAGGAGCGGATAAGCTCACCGTGATCCTGCCTGACGGCAGGCAGTTTCCCGGAGAGGTCAAGGGCGCTGATCCGCGCGCTGACCTGGCGGTCATCAAGATAGCCGCGGATAACCTTCCGGTGGCGCGGCTGGGCGATTCCGACAGCCTGAAGATCGGCCAGTGGGTCATGGCCATCGGAAACCCGTTCGGATTCGCCATGCAGAATCCGGAGCCGACGGTCACGGTCGGGGTGGTAAGCGCGCTTCACCGCACGCTCGGCACTGCTCTTGCGGCAGACCGGGATTATAACGATCTGATCCAGACCGATGCGGCGATCAATCCCGGGAATTCCGGCGGTCCGCTCGTCGATCTCAAAGGCAATGTAGTCGGCATCAATGTAGCGATCTTTTCCACAACCGGCGGCAACCAGGGCATCGGTTTTGCCATCCCGGTCAACAGCGCCAAGCGCATCATATCAAGGCTTATCGAAGGGCAGAAGATCGAATACGGGTGGCTGGGCGTGAGCATCCAGGAGTTGAACGACGACCTGGCGCGATATTTCGGCCTTGCGGATAAAAAAGGCGTATTGATCGCCAAAGTGCTTGAAGGTTCTCCCGGCCAGAAAGGCGGCCTCAAGGACGGGGATATCATATTGAAGTTCGGCAACGAACCGGTCAAAGATGTCAGATCTCTTTTGCAGATGGTCGGCCGCAGCGAGGTGGGCAGGAAAGTTCCGATCGAAGTGTTCCGCGATAAAAAAACCGAGCTTGTTACCGTGGAGATCGGCACGCGCTCCGCAGAGCCTGCCGAGCAGGCCGCTGTGGAATCGGCCGGAGCGGCTGACAGCTGGCGCGGCATGACGGTCAGGGAAGATAAGAACGGGCTTGTCGTTGTTGCAGTTGAGCCGGACAGCCCTGCCGATGCCGCAGGCATCACTCCCGGCGATGTGATCCAGGAGATCAACAGGATCCCCGTTACCGGTATGGCTGCGTATCGCAAGGCCACGCGGAACCTTCGCGGGGACGTATTGGTCGGCGTATCCCGGGGCTATGTCATCCTCAAAGAGAAGAGTGAAAAAGCAAAGTAGCGCCGGGCTTGAAGAAAAAGCGCGGGAGTACGCCTTTTTGCTGCTTAAATTCAGGCTTCGTTCCGAACAGGAATTGTGCGGCCGCATGAAGCAAAAGAAATTTCCTCCGGCCGTCATCGATTCGACGATGAGGTTCCTGAAGGAAAAGAAGTTCATAGACGACAGCCTGTTCAGCCGGGCGTGGCTTGACAGCAGGCTCAAGCGTTCGATCGGGATACGCAGGATAAAGAACGAACTGCGGCAGAAAGGCATCAAGCCGGCGCTCATCGAGGGATCGGTCGAGGCTGTCAGAGAAGGGTATAACGAAGATGAGGTCGTGCGCAGCCTGATCAGCCGCAAACTCCGGTCCCTCAAGGGACTTGATATCCGGAAAACGAAACAACGGTTGTACGCGTTCCTTTTCCGCAGAGGGTTCTCTTCGGACGCGATCGCCGATAATCTCAATCAAATACTGAAAGATGAAAGCTGACATACTGCGCGAAAAATATCTGCAGTTCTTCAGATCAAAAGGCCATAAAGTAGCCGAAAGCGACTCCCTGGTGCCCAAGGACGACCCGACGGTCCTGTTCACTCCCGCGGGCATGAACCAGTTCAAGAAGCAGTTCCTCGGAATGATCACCGATTTTACCCGCGCCGCGAGCTCTCAGCGCTGCCTGCGCACCGACGACCTTGATAAAGTCGGCAAGACCGACTGCCATCACACGTTCTTCGAAATGCTCGGGAATTTCTCGTTCGGGGATTATTTCAAGAAGGAGGCGATCGCCTGGGCATGGGAATTCCTGACCCAGGAGCTTGCGATCGCTCCCGAGCGGTTATGGGTCTCGGTGTATAAGGACGACGATGAGGCGTACGATATCTGGAAGAATGACGTTAAATTCCCCGCGGCGAAGATCGTCCGGCTCGGGGATCACGAGAATTTCTGGCCTGCCGACGCGAAGGAGAACGGCCCCAACGGCCCGTGCGGCCCTTGCTCGGAGATATTCATAGACCTCGGGCCGTCGGTCGGATGTAAGAAACCGGACTGCTCGCCTGCATGCTCGTGCGGCAGGTTCATCGAGATATGGAACCTGGTGTTCACGCAGTTCAACCGCAAGGACGGCGGCGTGCTCGAGCCCCTGCCCCAGAAAAATATCGATACGGGCATGGGCCTTGAACGCATCACCGCGGTCATGCAGGGCGTCACGAACAACTTCGAGACAGACCTGTTCCAGCCGATCATTCAGGAGATAATTGCTTCTGCCGATTTGAAGAGATCACCTAATCAACTGCACTTGAATGCGATAGCTGATCATATCCGGGCGGTTGTTTTCTCGATCTTTGATGGGATACTTCCATCTAATGAAGCCAGAGGCTATGTAGTGCGCAAGATAATCCGTAAGGCCATACTCCATTTGCGTAGTTTGGGGTGCAAAAAACCGTTTCTTTATAAACTTGTTCCTGTACTTGCTGGGATTATGAAAAAGCCTTATCCGGAATTGACTAACCGCCAGGAGAATATCGCGGACATAATCTTATCTGAAGAAAAGAATTTTATCAATACACTCGATACCAGTAGCGCTCTTCTCGAAGAAAAATACAGCGTGCTTAAGAGCAATCCCGATGCGGCGTCAGCCGGAAAGATCGCTTTTGAGCTTTATGATACGTATGGTATTCCTTTAGTCCTTACCACTGACTGGCTGGCAAAAAACAAACTCCCATTTTCCCAGGAGGTTTTTGAAGCAGAATTGAACCAGCAGAAGGCCCGCTCTAAATCCGGCAGCGCAATGCAGGGCGACGTGTTCAGCCTGAAGGAAGCGCACCTGAAGGATGTTGCCGCGACCGTCTTTACCGGATATGAAACTGTGTCGGGTGATGCAAAGATCATCAAGATACTCAGGGACGGGCAGGAAACAGACCGGATACAGACCGGAGAAGAAGCCAAGCTCATTCTTGATTCGTCTGTGTTCTATGCGGAATCAGGCGGTCAGGTCGGAGATACGGGGTTCATCAGGACCGCGACCGGCGTGTTCGAAGTGGCGGATACCCGGAAATTCGAGAAAGTTTTTTTGCACGTCGGCACAGTCAAAGAAGGGACGATCAACAGCGGCGATCCGGCTCAAGTACAGGTCGATGTCCAACGCAGGCTTTCGATCGCGCGCAATCATACCGCAACGCATCTGCTTCAGGCGGCCCTGCGCAAAGTCCTCGGCGACCATGTGCAGCAGCAGGGATCGTGGGTCGGCGTCGACCGACTGCGGTTCGATTTCACGCATTTCAAGCAGGTCAGCCAGCCGGAACTGGACCGGATCGAAGAGATCGTCAACGGATTGGTGATCGGGAACCTTCAGGTTTCCAAAAGAGAGATGTCGCTGGAGGAGGCGCGTAAACAAGGGGCGCTCGCGTTCTTCGCTGAAAAATACGAAGATACGGTGCGCGTCGTTTCCGTCGAAGGCGTTTCGAAAGAGTTCTGCGGCGGAACGCATCTTGACCAGACCGGGTTCATCGGGCTGTTCAAAATTTTGCACGAGAGTTCGGTCGCCAGCGGGGTGCGCAGGATAGAGGCAGCAACGGGCAGCACCGCATACCGGCTCATGAAAGAGGAACAGGAAGCAATGAGCGCCGTGGCGCAGGCCTTGCGCGCTCCTGTTGACAAGGCTGTTTCCGAACTCGAGAAGCGGCTCAAGACCATCAAAGACATGGAAAAGCAGCTGGCGAGCCAGCGGCTGCAGTCCGTGGCGGCCGATATCGACCGGTTGATCGCCCGGGCGGCTGATATCAAAGGCGTGAAGGTCATCATGGAGCGGCTGCAGGGCGCCGATATGGATATTTTGCGCAAGGCCGCCGATCTGATAAAGCAGAAGGAACAACGGGTCGTCATTGCCCTGGGGTCAGGCGGCGAGGGCAGGGCGAATCTTATTATCGCGACGAACATCCCGTCGATCGATTCCCAGGCGATGATCAAGCAGGTTGCGCCCGAGATCGGCGGGTCCGGCGGCGGAAGGAAGGATTTTGCCCAGGCAGGCGGTACACAGCCCGACAGGATCGAAGCGGCGTTTGAAAAGATACAGGCGATACTGAAAAACGTGATCGCGTAGCAGAGGTATTCTTATGAAGATCATCAGGTCCAATTCGGCCAATCAGCTTGAGAAGATATACAACCGCGGGTTTGTCAAATCGCGCAGGGTGGAGGATAAGGTCAGGCAGATCGTCGATGACGTGCGGCTGCTCGGTGACGATGCACTGCTGAAATACACGCGCAAATTCGATCATGTCAAGCTGACCGCCAAACAGCTGCGCGTGACCGAACGGGAGATCAGCGGCGCATACCAGAATATTACCCCGCATTTCGTATCGAGCCTCAAGATCGTCATCGAGAACATCAACCGGTTCTACCGCAAGACCATCAGGAAGTCCTGGAAGATGCGCGACGCCGACGGCATGGCGCTCGGGGAAATATATTCGCCCATCGACCGGGTCGGGGTATATATCCCCGCCGGGACTGCGCCCCTGGTATCGACGGTCTATATGTCGGTCTTGCCGGCGAAGATCGCGGGCGTGAAAAAGATCGTGCTCATCAGCCCGCCTGATCGCAGCGGCTTCATCAACCCGCATATCCTTGTCGTGGCTGACCTGCTCAAGGTCGATGAGATATACCGCGCCGGCGGCGCGCAGGGGATCGCCGCGCTTGCGTTCGGCACCAGGACCATCCCGCGGGTCGATAAGATCGTCGGGCCGGGCAATATCTATGTGAGCGAGGCAAAGCGCCAGGTCTTCGGGTACGTCGATATCGACATGATCGCGGGGCCGACGGAACTGGTGATCATCGCCAACCGTTTTTCCGATCCCAAGTTCATACTTGCGGACCTCAAAGCGCAGGCGGAGCATGCGCACGGCCTGGCGATCCTCATCACGAATTCAAGGGAACTGGCAAAGAACGTCAGGGCGCAGCTTCCGAACGTCGAAGGATACATCATCCTGACCAAGAACCTCGAGCAGGCCGCGGAGATCAGCAACCGCGTGGCGCCCGAGCATCTCGAGATCCTCGTGCAGAACCCCCAGCGCATCGTCAAGCTCATCAAGAACGCCGGCGCGATATTCCTCGGGCCGTACAGCCCGACCGCGGTCGGCGATTATGTCGCGGGCCCGAGCCATGTCCTGCCCACCAACGGCACGGCGCGGTTCTTCTCGGGCCTGTCGGTCTGCGATTTTATCAAGACCAACCACGTGATCAGCTATTCAAAAAAAGCGCTTGAGAATATCAGGGGGCCGCTTGAGAAAGTGGCGGGTATCGAGGGGTTGAGCGAACATTTACAGTCCGTAAAAGTGCGGTTCGAATGATCGGAGACAACGATGAAGAACAGGAAGGCAACGGTCAGGCGCAGGACACGGGAAACCGATATCACCGTAAAGCTTAATATCGACGGATCGGGGAAGAACAAGATCGATACGGGCATAGGGTTCCTCGATCATATGCTGGAATTGTTCGCCTTCTGGGGATTTTTCGACCTGGAGATCAGCGCCAGAGGCGATCTGAAAGTGGATATCCATCACACCAACGAAGATATCGGCATTGTGCTCGGCCAGGCGTTCAAGCATGCCCTCGGAGATAAAAAAGGCATCAGGCGTTTCGGCTATGCGGGCGTGCCCATGGAAGAAGTCGTGGGCAAAGCGGTCCTTGATATTAACGGCCGGGGTTTCTTCGATATGAAAACGAGTATGGCCGCGTCGAAATTCATTCCGTCCGAAGGGTATCGATTCGGATACGCGGAGCATTTTTTCGACGGATTGGCAAAGCATCTCGGCATGAATCTGAACATCCGGATCGAATATCCGAACCGCGATATCCACGCCGTCCTGGAGCCGGTGTTCAAGGCTTTAGGGCTCGCGCTCGACCAGGCGACGCAGATCGATCCGAGAAGAAAAGGCGTTCCGTCGACCAAAGGCGTCATCGATTGAAAGGCTAAAAACGGGGTCAGAATTATTTAAGGCTTAATGGGGTCGGAATTATTTATTTCCCGATCGCCATGGTTAAGAGTAAATAAATAATTCCGACCCCATTAATAAATAATTCTGACCCCGTTTTTAGCCCTTACATATGGCTGCTATTACGATCATCGATTACGGGATGGGAAATATCCACAGCGTCAGGAAAGCTTTGGAATCAAAAGGCGGCCGGGTCAGGGTTACCAACGACCCGCTCGATATTCGCAAAGCGGATAAGGTGGTGCTGCCGGGCGTGGGCGCGTTCGGGGATGCGATGAAAGAACTGCGCAGGCGCAAGCTGGCGGATGCGGTCAAAGAGCATATCGCCTGCGGCAGGATATTCCTCGGCATCTGCCTGGGCATGCATCTTTTGTTCGAATCGAGCAGGGAAAGCCCTGCGGTCAAGGGCCTCGGCATCCTCAAAGGATCCGTTGCCAGGTTCACGGCAACACCGCGCCTCAAAGTCCCGCATATGGGATGGAATCAACTCATCCTGCGCGGCCGCGGCTGTCCGCTGTTCAGGCGCATCCCGGACCAGGCGTCGGTGTATTTCTGCCACTCGTATTATGCGCGGCCTGCCGATGCGCGATGCGTTGCGGCTGCGACCGATTACGGCCGGCCGTTCGCGTCAGTCGTCTGGAAGGAAAATGTGTACGCTATGCAGTTCCATCCGGAAAAAAGCCAGTCAACCGGCCTTGCGATGATCGAAAATTTTGTGAAACTATGATACAGCTTATTCCCGCTATAGACCTGAAAGACGGCAATGTCGTGCGGCTGTACCAGGGCAGGGACGACGAAAAGGTGTATTCCCGCAATCCGCAGGTCGTGGCGCGCCATTGGAAAAAACAGGGAGCATCGCTCATACACGTCGTGGATCTTGACGGCGCGTTCACGGGCGAACCGAAGAACCTGGCCGGGCTGAAAAAGGTCGTGCAGGCGGTCGATATCCCGATCGAATTCGGCGGCGGCCTGCGCACGGCAGAAAGTATCCGGCAGGTCCTGGCGCTGGGCGTTTCCCGGGCCGTGCTCGGGACCAAAGCGGTCGAGGACAGGGATTTTTTGCGCGGCGCGCGCGATGAATTCGGGTCACGGGTGATCGTCAGCATCGATGCGCGGAACGGCATCGTCATGACCAAAGGATGGCAGGAACAGTCGAGCGCGGGGAAAAAAGCGGTGGATTTCGGCATCGAGCTCAAAGCCATGGGTTTTACAGAAGCTATTTACACCGATACCTCGAAAGATGGCACACTGCGCGGCCCCAATATCAGGGCTCTGGAGGAGTTGTTGTCGGGCTCGGGGATTTCGGTCATAGCGTCGGGCGGGGTCGCAAGCCTCGACGATGTGATCGCGCTCTCCGGTCTGGAGCCCAAGGGATTGACCGGCGCGATCATCGGCAAGGCGCTGTATGAGGAGCGGTTTATGCTGAAAGAGGCGTTGAACATTTTAAAAACAAACCGGAAGGAGGGCGTATGAAGTTGATATCCGTGGGTCGGTTGCTCGTGGTCGGGTGCGCGGCGGTTTCGCTTGCAGGTTGTGCGACGCTGCGAAAAAAAGAGAATCCGGAAACAGCGGCGCTGAAAAGCCAGGTCTCCGATCTTCAGGGCCAGGTGCAGCAGAAAGACGCCGAGATCGACAGCCTTCGCAAGGCATTGAGCAGGACCACCGAAGAGCGATACGCGATCTCCCGCCAGGAGAGCAAAGTTACGGAAAGCTCGGCGGTCCCGTCCGCGACACAGATACAGACTGCGCTGTGCAATGCGGGCTATACGATCGAGATCGACGGGAAACTCGGCAAACAGACCCGTTCGGCGATCAGGGATTTCCAGAAAGCCAACGGCCTTACGGTCGACGGAAAAGTCGGCAAGAAGACCTGGGCTCAGCTTGAGCCGTTCCTGAACAAGCAATAAGGCGGGGTATGCTTACCAAGAGGATCATCCCGTGCCTTGATATCAAGGACGGCAGGGTGGTCAAAGGCGTTAAGTTCCTCGGCCTTCGCGACGCCGGAGACCCGGTCGCCGCGGCCCGGGAATATGACCGCCAGGCAGCCGATGAGCTCGTGTTCCTCGATATCACGGCGAGCTATGAAAAGCGAAAGACCCTCGCCAGGCTTGTCGAAAAGATCGCCAAGAACATCTTCATGCCGTTCACCGTCGGCGGCGGCATTTCGGCCGTCAGGGATATACGGGATCTGTTAAACGCCGGCGCCGACAAGGTCTCTCTCAATACCTCGGCAGTGCAGGATCCCGGCCTGATCGCCCGTGCTGCTGCCAAATTCGGCAGCCAGTGCATCGTCGTGGCGATCGACGCGAAAAAATGCATATCGGCCGGCGCTCAAGGCTGGTCCGTTTATACTCGCGGCGGCAGGACCCGGACGAGTTTTGAGGCGGTATCCTGGGCTGTCCGGGCAGCGCGCCTGGGCGCAGGCGAAATATTGCTGACAAGCATGGACCGCGACGGCACGAAAGACGGGTATGATATTGCGCTGACAAAAGCGGTCTGCGATGCGGTGACGGTCCCGGTGATCGCATCCGGAGGAGCAGGGGCACAGGAGCATTTCCGGGATTGTTTTCTCCGGGCCCGCGCAGACGCGTGCCTTGCGGCATCGCTGTTCCATTACCGCCAGCTTGACATTTGCCGGCTCAAACATTATTTGAAAAAGAACGGTATTCCCGTGCGCACAGACAATGACAAGAGGAGCAGGAAGTGAAAAAAAGATCAGATTTCGATATCAGAACGCTGAAATTCGACGACAAAGGCCTGATCCCGGCGATCATCCAGGATTACCGCAGCAACGAGGTGCTCATGATCGCGTATATGAACCTTGAGTCGGTCCGCCGCACGCTCAAGGGCAAGAAAACATGTTTCTGGTCGCGGTCCCGCAAGGAATACTGGGTCAAGGGAATGACCTCGGGACATTTTCAGTTCGTCAAGTCGATCGCTTATGATTGCGACCAGGATGCGCTTTTGATCAAGGTCAGGCAGGTCGGCGTCGCATGCCACACGGGCAACCGGAGCTGTTTTTACCGCAGGATCATATAAGGCGCGGTTTTATGTACAATATTTCGCAAAAAGAATTCCTCTCATTGAGCCGCCGGGCGAATGTGATCCCGGTGTATAAAGAGATCAATGCCGATCTCGATACGCCGGTATCGTGTTTCCTGAAGCTGTCCAAGGATAAATATTCATTTCTGCTTGAATCGGTTGAAGGGCAGGAAAAGATCGCGCGGTATTCGTTCCTGGGAAGCAAACCGTGTTTTGTACTGTCGAGCAAGGGAAGGCATATCGAGACGAGGGACCGCGGGACCGTGCGCCGGTATATTGCCGAAAAAGACCCCCTTGATGAGATCAAGAAGATCATGCAGGGGTTCAAGCCGGCGAAGATAAAGGGCCTGCCGCGGTTCTACGGCGGGTTTGTCGGGTATATCGGCTATGATTATGTCAGGTTCATCGAGAATATCCCGGACAGGAACCCTGACGAGCTTAATATCCCCGATACGTTCCTGATATTGACCGACAAGATCCTGCTGTTCGATCATATCAACCATACGCTCAAGATCATCGTGAACGTGATCCTGCCCGCGGACCGGAGGCCGTTGTCTGCCGCTGCGAAATCGCGCCGTTACCGCCAGGCGTTGAAGCAGATCGAGGAGATCGATAAGGATTTCCGCAGGCCCGTACGCGCCGCTGAGCTTGATGCGGGCAGGGCAGCCGGCGCAGGGGGCAAAGCGTCCGTAAGTTCTAATTTTGAAAAATCCCGGTTTTGTGGTATAGTGAATAAAGCCAAAGAGTACATAAAAGCAGGGGATATCATCCAGGTCGTCCTGTCCCAGCGGTTCAAGGCAAAGATCACGCGCGAGCCGTTCGATATGTATCGTTCTCTGCGGGGTCTCAATCCGTCTCCTTATATGTTTTATCTGCGCCTTGACCGTGTGACGCTTATCGGCGCGTCGCCTGAGCTTCTGGTCAGGTGCGAGAACGGCCTTGTGCAGGCGCGCCCGATCGCCGGGACCCGCAGGCGCGGCAGGACGGACGCCGAGGACGCGGCCCTGGAAAAAGAGTTGTTGAACGATCCGAAGGAGAAAGCAGAGCATCTCATGCTTGTGGACCTGGGCAGGAACGATATCGGCAGGGTCGCCAGGCCCGGATCGGTCAAGGTGGCGAGTTTCATGTCGGTCGAGCGTTACTCGCACGTCATGCATCTGGTGAGCGAAGTGAACGGGACGCTCGATGCGAAATACGACGTGTACGACGTCCTGCGCGCGTGTTTTCCCGCAGGCACGGTCTCCGGCAGCCCCAAGGTGCGCGCCATGGAGATCATCGACGAGCTTGAGAACACGCGGCGGTCCACCTATGCCGGCTGTGTCGGATACGTGAGTTTTTCCGGCAATCTCGATACGTGCATCACCCTGCGCACCATGGCGGTCGTCGGCGGCACCGCGTATATACAGGCGGGAGCCGGTATCGTCGCGGATTCGGTACCCGCGAAGGAATATGTCGAAACGCAGAACAAGGCAAGGGCACTGGTAGAGGCCCTTCAATAATCCAACAATAAGGAAGGAGTACGGCATGGCAGTCAGGATACGATTAAGAAGGATCGGCAAGAACCCGATCAAGAAACCGCATTGGCGCATCACGGTCTTTGACGAGAGGACGACACGGGACGGCAGGTTCATCGAAGAGATCGGTTTCCACAATCCCGTTTCCAAACAATCGAAGGTCAGGATAGACCGGTATGATCATTGGGTCTCGAAGGGCGCGAAGCCGACCGCCGCCGTCGCCGCGATCGTGAAAAAAGCGAAGTCCCAGACAGCTCAAGGAGCCTGATAATGCCCCCACAGACGCAGGTCAGCCCCATCATGCAGTTCGTTCCGTTTATCTTTATTTTCGGGATCTTTTATTTTCTCATCATCAGGCCGCAGAAACAGCGCGAGAAGGAGCATAAAGCGCTTCTGTCGAAGCTGGCGAAGAACGACGAAGTCGTGACGTCTTCCGGCATACACGGGACGATCGTCAATGTCAAGGATACGACGGTGATCATCAGGGTCGACGACAACGCCAAGATCGAGGTCGATAAGGCCGCTGTCGCGCACGTGAAAACAAAACCCGCTACCAGCGAAGGAAAGTAAGCATGGACAAAAAACTTCAATTCAGGATAGCGCTCATCCTGGGCATCTGCTGCGCGTGCGCGTGGTTCGCGTTCCCGCTCGATAAACGCATCAACCTGGGGCTCGACCTTCAGGGCGGCATGCATCTGCTTTTGAAAGTGGATACCTCCAAGATCAGCGAAAAAGCCCGGGAAGACGCGGCGGACCGGGCCATCGAGGTCATCCGCAACCGCATCGACCAGTTCGGCGTGAGGGAGACATCCATCCAGAAGCAGGGCATGGATGAGATCGTCGTGCAGCTGCCGGGCATCACCGACCGGGAGCGGGCGCTCGAGGTCATCGGCAGGACCGCGCTGCTCGAGTTCAAGCTCGTCGAGCGTGACAACGACAAGATGAAAGCGGCCCTTGAGGGCACGGTGCCCGAAGGGTATGAATTGAGGTATACCGAAGAGGACAGCGAGCCGGTCCTGCTTGAGCAGGCCGCAGTGCTCACCGGCGATTCCCTGACCGACGCGCAGGTCACCTTCAGCCAGAGCGGGTTCGGCGAACCGGTCGTTTCCATCAGATTCAATGCCGAAGGCGCAAAGAAGTTCGCCGAGATCACCGCGGCGAACGTCGGCAGGCGGCTGGCGATCGTGCTCGACGGCAAAGTCCAGTCTGCGCCGAATATCAAAGAAGCGATCCCCTCGGGAGAGGCAGTGATAACCGGCCGGTTCAATCCTGACCAGGCAGCGGACCTTGCGCTCATATTGCGCGTCGGCGCGCTTCCCGCTCCCATGACGGTCGAGGAAGAACGGACCGTCGGGCCTTTGCTCGGCGCCGATTCCATCAAAAGCGGCGTTAAGGCATCGCTCATCGGCTGTGCGCTCGTGTTCATCGCAATGATCGCCTATTACCTGGTTGCGGGCACTTTTTCCGTCATGGCGATCCTGTTGAACGCTTTATTGACGCTCGGGATCCTCGGCATGCTGCCTTTATTGTTCCACGGGATCTCTGCGACCATGACCCTGCCCGGCATCGCCGGCCTTGTGCTTTCCTTAGGCATGGCTGTTGACGCCAACGTCCTCATCAACGAGCGTATCAGGGAGGAGCTTGCCGCAGGCAGGAACCTGAGGACCGCGGTCGCCAATGGTTATGAAAAGGCCTTCAGCGCCATTTTCGATTCGAACCTGACGACGCTTTTGGCTGCATTCTTTCTGTTCCAGTTCGGCACCGGCCCGATCAGGGGCTTTGCGGTTACATTGACCATCGGTTTGATCACCAGCATGTTCACGGCGATCGTCGTAACGCGGGTCCTGTTCGAGCTGTGCCTGCATTTCAATCTGATCAGATCCCTTCCGATGATGAATCTTATCGGCGAGACAAAATTCGATTTTATCGCCAAACGGCATATTTTCTACGCGATCTCGGCCGTGGTCATCGGCGCAGGATTGTTCTCGTTCTTCAGCCAGGGCAAAAAGGTCTACGGCATCGATTTTGCCGGCGGCCAGCTTCAGGAATACAGTTTCAAGAATCCGGTCGAGGTCGAAAAGATCCGCGCGGCGCTCAAGGAACTCGGCCTTGCCGACGCGTCCATTCAGCAGTTCAAGGAGAACCCGAATGTCGTGCTGATACGGACATCAGAAGATAAGAATATCGCTATTACCGAAAAACTCAAGGCGGTGTTCACGCAGGAAGATATCCAGATCCTGCGCATCGAGCGTGTCGGGCCTGTTGCAGGCAAGCATCTGAAGGACAAGGCGGTCGCGGCCCTAATCTGGGCGCTTGTCGGGATCCTCGTGTACGTCAGTTTCAGGTTCAAGCATTTCAACTTTGCGGTCGCCGGCGTTGTCGCGCTTCTTCACGACGTGCTTGTTGCAATGGGCGCGCTCGCGCTCACGGGCAGGCAGATCGACCTGTTATCGGTCACGGCGTTCTTGACCATTGCCGGTTATTCGATCAACGATACGATCGTCATCTATGACCGCGTCAGGGAGAACGCCCGGTTATTGCGCAAGGCGACCTTGAAAGAGCTCATTAATCTGAGCGTGAATCAGACATTGGCCAGGACATTGCTCACGTCCGGCATTACGCTGCTTGTCGTTATCGCGATCCTGATATATGGCGGCGAGGTCTTGAGTAATTTCGCGTTTACGCTCCTTGTCGGGTTCATATCCGGTATCTATTCGACCGTATATATCGCCTCGCCTCTTGTTCTGGCAATGAGCGGCAAAAAAGACAAATAGTCTTTCTTGCCCGCATACCCCGCCCCTACCGCGTCGCTTATACCGAGCGAGGTCGTAGGGGCTTGGTGTAACCGGTATGTTCAGATCATTAAAGCTTTATGTCGGCGCCGAGCTTGATTTCGACCGGCTCAACGCAGCGCTGGCCGAGTTCGGCTATAAGCGCCGGGACGCCGTATTGCATGAAGGCGATTTCGCCCGCCGCGGCAATATCCTCGACGTTTTCGCTTTTACCTTCGAACTGCCCATCCGCATCGAATTTTCAGAGAATGCGATCGGTTCCATCAGGACTTTCGACCCTGCCAAAGGCACGAGCCTCTGGGAACACCGGATGGTCATCATCCTTCCGTATAAAAAAACCGCATCGGCGCGCCCCGGCGGTTTCTCCGAGCAGTTCCCCCTCGAGAACTTCGTCGATATCCATCCCGGCGATTATGTGGTGCATAACGATCACGGCGTCGGCAGGTTCAAGGGCATCGAGAAGATCAGGAAACAGGACCGGCTGCGGGACCATCTCGTCATCGAGTATGAAGGCGGGGAAAAGCTTTTCGTTCCCGTCGAGTCCATGCATCTGGTGCAGAAGTACATCGCTTTTCACGTGCGCAGGCCCAGGCTCAACCGGCTCGGAAGCAAGGAATGGCTCAGGATCAAACAGCGCGCGCGCAAAGGCATTGAAAAGCTCGCCTGGGACCTGCTGTCTCTGCAGGCGCTGCGCATGAGCACGCAGCGTCCCGCATTTTCCCCTGATACCGGCTGGCACCGCGATTTTGAAAAGACCTTCCCGTATAAAGAGACCCCTGACCAGGTAACGGTCTGCGGCCAGGTGCGGCAGGATATGGAAACCGACCGGCCCATGGACCGGCTCATATGCGGGGACGTTGGATACGGCAAGACTGAGGTCGCGATGCGCGCGGCGTTCAAGGCGGTCATGGACGGCCGGCAGGTGGCGTATCTGGTGCCGACGACGATCCTTGCCGAGCAGCATTTCCAGAATTTCACCGGCCGCCTGAAGGATTTTCCCCTCAACGTCGAGATGCTCTCTCGGTTCAGGAGCCAGGCACAGCAGAAGTCCATTATCGAGCGCATTGCCCGGGGCAGCGTCGATATCGTCATCGGCACGCACCGTATGCTTTCGGAAGACGTGCAATTCAAGGACCTCGGCCTTATCATCATAGACGAAGAACAGCGTTTCGGCGTGCGGGCAAAAGAAAAGCTCAAGACCCTGCGCCTGACGACCGATGTCATCACGCTCACGGCAACGCCTATACCCAGGACTTTGTACATGTCGCTTATGGGCGCGCGGGACCTGTCGGTCATCAACACCCCGCCGGAAAATAGATTGCCTATCAAGACGGCCGTGGTAGAATATGATGAAGATATCCTGCGCCAGGCGCTCATGCGCGAGCTGGACCGGGGGGGACAGGTCTTTTTTCTGCATAACCGGATCGAGGATATTGACAACTTGCAGGAAAAGATCAAGCGGCTTGTCCCTGCGGGGACGCGCCTGCGCGTCGGCCACGGACAGATGCCCTCGTCCGAGCTTGAAGCGGTCATGGCTGATTTCCTGCAGGGCAGGATCGATATCCTCCTGTGCACGATGATCATCGAGTCGGGCATCGATATACCCAATGCCAATACGATCATCGTTAACAATGCGCACACATTCGGATTGTCCGATCTGCATCAACTGCGCGGCAGGGTCGGCCGGTTCGACCGGCCGGCGTACGCGTATTTCGTCGTCCCGCGGTCGCTGTCGATATCCGCGGTCGCTTCGAAACGCCTGCAGGCGCTTGAGGAATACAGCCATCTCGGCGCGGGCTTCAGGATCGCCATGGAAGACCTTGAGATCAGGGGGGCGGGGAATCTCCTCGGCTCCGAGCAGCACGGGTTCATCAACGCGGTCGGATTCGACCTCTATTGCCGGCTTCTGAAAGAGGCGGTCGCGACCTTTAAGAAAAGTGATTTTTCATCGTAAGGCGGGAGCTCGAATGTTGATAAAAATAGCCGTCAGAGCGTTATCCATGATCTGTTTGTGCGCGGGATTGCCGTGCGTATGCCTCGGCCAGGATAAGGTCGTTGCCGTCGTCAATAATGAGATCATCACCCAGAAGGACCTTGACGGGTTCATCAGCTTTATGCGCGTGCAGTTGGCCCGTGACCAGTCGCAGGACCGCGTGGAACAGCAGATCGATACCATGAAACAGGACCTTCTGCAGCGGCTCGTCGAGGACCGGTTGATCCTGCAGGAAGCGAAAAAGAACAATGTGATCGTCGATAAGAACCGCATTAAGGCAAAGATCATCGAACTCAAGCGCGCCCATTCTTCGGAAGCGGAGTTCCAGGAATTCCTCCTCATGCAGGGGGTGACGGAATCGGACCTCGAGCAGAAGATGCGGGATCAGATGATGACCTATGAGATCATCGAATCGCAGATCAAGAACAAGATCGTCGTCAAACCGTCGGAGATCACCGAATATTATGAAGCGAATCCGGCGCAGTTCTCCGTTCCGGAACAGAGGGAATTCGTCTCGATCGTCATAGAGGAAGAGGATCGCGCCCGGAAGGTTTCCCAGGACCTGAAAGCCGGGAAGGTCGTCGAAGCGGCTGCGGTGGAGCACTCGGTAAAGCCGAACACGTTCACTGCAAAAAAAGGCGGGGAACTGAAAGCCGAGATCGAGAATGTCGTGTTCGCTTTGCATCTCGACGGCGTTTCGGATGCGGTGAAGATAGATAATGCGTATTACGTATTCAAACTTCTGAGGATCATCCCCGGATACAAACAGGAACTGATCGAGGCGCAGAATGCCATCAACCGCATGCTGCTTGATAAAAAGATGCAGGAACGCATGGTCGAATGGCTCGATCAGCTCAAGAAAAAAGCGTATATCAAGATAATGGACGCACACGAGGAAATCCCTGCGCAATGAATAAGATCAGGGTCGCTATCACCATGGGAGACCCGGCAGGCGTCGGGCCCGAGATCATTGCCGGCGCCGGCCTGAAAGACAGCAGGAATGTCCGGTATGTTGTAATAGGCGACAGGAACGTGTTCGATAAGGCGGCAGGCAGAAGAAATTTTCGCCTGCCTTTTCAATTCGTGGACCTGGCAAACGCGGATCGCCGTCGTTTTGTATTCGGAAAAATAACCGCAAAAAACGGCAAGGCGTCGATAGAATATCTTGACGCAGCAATGGGCCTGCTTGGCGCAGGAGAGATCGACTGCCTCGTCACCGGCCCGATTTCGAAAGAGGCGGTGTATAAGGCAGGATACCCGTACAGCGGACATACGGAATATTTCGCGGCCCGGGCTCACCGGCCTGATGTTGTCATGATGCTGGTGAATGATTGCTTAAAATTCAGCCTCGTGACCAGGCACGTGCCTCTGGCAGCGGTCAGCAGGAAGCTGAACAGCCGGAACATATGCTCGACCCTGCGCACGACCCATGATGCGCTGCGCACGTTGTTCGGCATACGAAAACCGAAGATCGTTGTCCTGGGTATCAATCCTCACGGTTCGGATAACGGCGTTATCGGCAATGAGGAGAATACAGTTATCTGTCCTGCCATCCGGTCCTGCCGGTTCCCCGGGGTCAGCGGCCCTCTCGGTGCTGATGTTGCGATTAGAAAGGCAGCCGCAGGCATGTACGATTGCGTTCTTGCGATGTATCATGACCAGGCGATGATCCCGCTTAAACTGACCGGCGACCGGACCGGAGTGAACCTGACGCTCGGCCTGCCGTTCGTCAGGACTTCGCCCCTTCACGGCACCGGATTCGACATAGCAGGGAAACATAAAGCAGACCCGGCATCATTACGCGCAGCTGTCAACCTTGCCTTGCGATGCGTGCAAAACCAAAGAAAAGCCTAGGCCAGAACTTTCTGCAGGACCCGAATATCCGCCGGAAGATCATTGCCGCATGCGATCTTTCAGAACGCGACACGGTGGTCGAGATCGGCCCGGGCCAGGGCGCTCTGACCGAACTGATAGCCCCGAAAGTAAAACGGCTGATCGCTGTGGAAGTGGACCGCGCATTAAGCGCTGAGCTGTCGGGACGGTTTCAGGGAGATCCCCGGGTAACCGTTATTAATGCAGATTTCTTGAAATATGACCTTTCTGCCGTGTCTATCCCGCCGTCGCACAAGCTCAAGGTTGTCGGCAATATCCCCTATTACATAACGTCTCCTATTATCGAACATTTGTTTTCTTTCCGCAACCGGATATCAGCCATATATCTTACCGTGCAGAAAGAATTCGGCCAGCGTATCATCGCAAAACCGGGGACAGCGCATTACGGCGCTTTCAGCTGTTTTGTCCAGTATTACGCAGAGCCCAAAATAGAATTCATCATCAAACGGACATGTTTTTTCCCCGCGCCCGCAGTGGATTCCTGTTTCTTGAAACTTACCGTACGGCCGGAGCCGCCGGCCGCGGTTATCGATGAAACTCTTTTTTTTAAAGTGATCCGCGCGTCATTTCAGAAACGGCGCAAGACGCTCGGGAATTGCCTGAAAGCCATTGTCCCGGATGGCGCGTTGACCGCCTTATTGAGCGGCTGCAATATCGATCCGCGCATTCGCGGCGAAGAACTGGGGCTTCCCGAGTTCGCGCGCATATCAAATGCGTTCAGCAGGTATTATAATATCATAAACCAATGATGCCTCAAGAATATGTAAACACAAGGAAGATGCGCGATCTACCCCGTCTGCTCCTTGCAGGCAGTATCGATCTCACCTACCGTTGTAATAACAATTGCAGGCATTGCTGGCTGTGGCGTGCGCCGGATGCGAAAGAGAAGAAGGAAGAGCTGTCGTTTGCGCGGATACAAAGAGTTGTGGATGAGGCGCGCGCTCTGGGTTGCCGGCATTGGTCAGTTTCAGGCGGAGAGCCGATGCTGCGGCCTGATTTTATGGACATCCTTTCATATATAATCCGCAATTCTTCCGGCTATTCCCTGAATACCAACGGCACGCTCATCACACCGAAGATCGCCCGGCTTCTGAAGGCCAAAGGCGACAAAAAGGTCGCCATATACGGCGCAACAGCCAAAGTCCACGACCATATAACCCGCAATGCGGGCTCGTTCGAGCAGACGATGCGGGGTTTCAGGTATTTGAAAGAAGCCGGAGCCGGGTTTACCGTCCAGATCATTCCCATGAAGGACAATTATCGCCAGTTTAAGAACATGGTAAAGCTGGCTGAATCATTGAGCCCTCATTGGAGGATCGGCGCCCCGTGGCTTTTTTTGTCCGCATGCAATGATGCGCGCAAGAATGAAGAGATACGAGCGCAGAGGCTTTTGCCCAAAGATGTGATCGCGCTTGATCAGCCGGATATATCGTTTGAAGCCTGGGCGAAGGAACAGGAGCCCCCTGCACTGTGTCAACAGCGCGATACCGGGTATCTTTTCAGCGCGTGCATACCCTCGCGCAGGGAGATACATATCGATCCGTATGGCCGGGCGTCATTCTGTTCTTTCATCAAGGATCCCGGGCTTCGTTATGACCTGAAAAAAGGAAGCGTGCGGGAATGCTGGGACACATTTATTCCGTCTCTGGTGAAAAAGGTAAAAGTCACTGAAGAATACCGGCAGAATTGCGGGTCGTGCGATATGAAGAGTGACTGCCGCTGGTGCCCGGTGTATAGCTTTTTTGAGTATCGCAGATACACGGCAAAGATCCCTTACCTGTGCGCGGTCGCGCGGGAAAACAGGCGGTTCAAGCAGGAGTGGCTGCGGAAACACCGCCGTTTCTACCGGATCGCAGACGTTACCCTCCAGATCGATTCAGACCTGCCAATCACCGATAAGATGTTCGATAAAAAATTCAAGCAGTTTGAAGTTAACGGCCCTGGTGATGACACGATCAGCATCAGGCATCATTTTGAGCTCCTGGATATCAGCGGCAGGGATCTCGGCACGGAAGTGTACCGCAAACCGCCGTGGGCTGTTTACCGGAACAACGGTTCATGGGTATATCTGGGCATTCTGTTGGGGAAAAATAACCGGGCCCTTCACAAGGTCGCTGTTTTTAATGAAGGCCATACGCGGGCGCGGATATACAATGACGGAGAGAAGCATTTCCTGAAAAATCCGGCGCAGTCGTTGACGATGTTCCCGACCGACCAGATACTTCTGGCCCGGATCCTGGCAGACAGGCAGGGCTGTTATCTGCATTCATGCGGTGTCGCCATGAAGGGCCGGGGATTCATGTTCTGCGGCCATTCTTCAGCGGGTAAATCGACCATGGCGCGGATGTTGAAAAAGAAAGCTGAAATCCTGTGCGACGACCGGAACATCGTGCGCAGGCGTCCCGAGGGTTTCCGGCTATACGGCACCTGGAGCCACGGCGATGTGCCGGATATTTCGGCGTCATCAGCGCCTCTTGCGGCCATATTCTTTTTGCATAAATCAGGAAAGAATGAAATAGAGAGGATTTCTGATCCGAGGATCATTGCACGCCATTTGCTGGCTGTGGTCATCAAACCGTTCGTCACTGCAGACTGGTGGGATAAGACTCTTGGCCTGATCGACATGATCGCCCGGGACGTGCCATGCTATGACTTGAGGTTCGATAAAAGCGGAAGGATCGCCAAAATTCTGGATGATTTCTGCGCCGATGAAAACACGACCGTACGTTAAGACCGTGAATGTGGACAGGGCTGGACTCTGGGTTACGTCAGCTCCCATTATCAGCAGGCTGGATATAGAGCTGACGGAGCGGTGCAATAACAACTGCATCCATTGTTATATCAATTTGCCAGCCAATGACCCTGCTGCAAAAAGAAAAGAGCTTTCCACAAACGCGCTTAAAAATATCCTGAAAGAAGCGGTGTCCCTGGGCTGCATGTCCGTCCGTTTCACCGGCGGAGAACCTTTGCTGCGGAGGGATTTCGAAGAATTGTATGTGTTTGCGCGAAGGGCGGGGCTTAAAGTATTGATTTTTACGAATGCCACCCTTATCACGCCCGGACTGGCGGATTTGTGGGCACGGATACCTCCTCTCGAGCGGATCGAGGTATCGATGTACGGGATGGAAAAGAAATCATATGAGTCCGTTACGCGGATTGAGGGTTCTTACGCTGCTGCACGGCGCGGTATCCGTCTTTTGCAGCGACACAGGATTCCCTTTTCTGTGAAAAATGCCCTGTTACCGGGCAATATGCATGAACAAAAAGCGTTCGATTCATGGGCTAAAACGATTCCCTGGATGGACAGGTCTCCCGGTTATTCGATGTTCTATTACTTGCGCGCCCGGCGCGATGATGCGCGGAAAAACGAGCGTATCCGTTCTTTGCGCCTGAGCCCTGAAAAAGGGCTTGAGGTCATGGCTGCTGATAAGGATAGTTATATCCGGGAAATGAAACAGTTTTGCTCCAAATTCATGCGGCCGTCGGGCAGGGTTCTTTTTTCCTGCGGCGCAGGCTGCGGCGGATGCGTCGATGCGTATGGAATGTTACAGCCGTGCATGATGCTCAGGCATCCGGACGCGGTATATGATCTTAAAAAAGGCTCTTTGAAACACGCGCTTGAGGTGTTTTTTCCGAAACTGCGTAAGATCAAAGCGTCAAATCCGGAGTATTTACAGCGGTGCGCAAAGTGTTTTCTCCACGGCCTGTGCGAGCAGTGCCCGGGCCAGTCATGGATGGAACACGCTACGCTTGACACTCCGGTCGAATATCACTGCCGCGTTGCCCATGCGCAGGCGCGATACCTCGGTCTGCTTGAAAAGGATGAATACGGCTGGGAAGTCAGGGAGTGGAAAAAACGGATATATGATTTCTGCGGGGAAGGAGACGTTTATGGTCAAAAAGCCAAAAAATCAATGGAACAAGCCTGAGTTAATCATCCTGATGCGGTCAACAACCGAGGAGGCTGTTTTAAAAGCTTGCAAGTTAGGAGTCAAGTGGGGGCCTTCAGGTGAGGGCGGTTCATGCAAACAATGCGGCGAATATCCGGGGTGTTATAATTGTTCTGCCCAACTATCTTCCTGATGGTATGGACAAAAAGGAGCGTGGATAATGAGAACGAAAGTGATCCTTACTGATATGTACCAGCCGTCGCAAGACGTGGTTGCGCGGGATGTGCAGGGAGAATTCATCATCGTGCCTGTGGCAAGCGGAATAGCCGAGGGAGAGGACGAGATATACAGCCTAAACGAGACAGGCAGGGCTGTGTGGGAAAAACTGAACGGCAAAAGGACCCTTCAGCAGGTCATCAAAGCTCTTTCGTCTGAATACAGCGGTACGCGGGATGAGATCGAAAAGGATGTCCTGGGCATTGTGCAAGAACTTGTGGAGAGGAAGATGCTGGTCAAGGCAGCGAAAAAATGAAAAGTCGGTACACGGATAGGATACAACTGCCGGATTTTCCGCTGTGGGACAGGATGCAGAGCGCGCAAAAGCTTGTGTCCTTTGACCTGGAGGTCACGGCGCGCTGCAACAACAATTGCCGCCATTGTTACGTCAACCTGCCTGCCGATGACAGACAGGCGCGGAAAAAAGAGCTCTCATTCGGTCAGATCAGGAAGATCGTCGATCAGGCAGTCTCCCTCGGAGCTTTGTGGTGCCTTATCACCGGAGGCGAGCCGTTGCTGCGAAAGGATTTTTTCGATATTTATATATATCTGAAGCGCAAAGGCCTTTTGATATCCGTATTCACCAATGCGACGCTTGTGACAGACAGGCACGTTGAATTATTCAAACGGTATCCTCCCCGGGACATAGAGGTCACGGTGTACGGCGTGACCCGGGGGACGTATGAGAAAGTCACTGCAAAGCCCGGTTCATTCCGCGCGTTCATGAACGGGCTTTCGTTAATGAGAGGCGCGGGCCTGAACGTCCGCTATAAGGCAATGGCCTTGCGCTCGAACGTGCATGAACTGCCGCAAATATCCGCGTTTTGCAAAGAACGCACCAAGGATTATTTCCGTTTCGACCCGTTGTTGCATCTGCGCTTTGACCGGGATCAAAAGCGAAACAGAATGATCAGGCAGGAAAGACTTTCTCCTCAGCAGATCGTTGCCATCGAGCGCCATGATAAGGACCGCAGGCTGGCCATGGAAAAAGGATGCGATAAACTTATCATGCCTGAGCTTGAGCACGTGCAGTGCGATCATCTGTTCCACTGTGGCACAGGAAAGGGAAGCTTTTATGTGAGCTATGACGGGTTCCTCAAGCTTTGTTCTTCGCTGTCCCATCCGTCATGCATGTATGATTTGAAAAAGCATTCGTTAAAACAGGGGCTCGAGGAATTTTTTCCCCGCGTGCGGGATATGCGCTCGGATAGAAAAGAGTACCTGGAAAAATGCCGAAAATGCGCCATATTCAATCTTTGCTTATGGTGCCCGGCGCATTCGTATCTTGAGAACGGCCGTCTTGACAAGCCGGTGGATTATTTCTGCGAAGTCGCGCACGCACGAGCCCAGTCATTGAGCCGCGCAACCGGGATACGCAGGGCGCAATTCGAGAGTATGATAACGAATAAAACTGTAGCATGAAAAAGCTTAACTTTCCATATATCGCCGCGATGAGCGGCGTTATCGTTCTGGCCGCGTTCTTCGCTCCGTTCTTCTGGGACCAATGGTATGGCTGGGCGATCAGCGCTATGGGGTTTTTCGGAATTATCTCATGCCGGGGGAAACGGGTTTCGTTTACCCGTATCGACGTTTTATTATTAATATGTTTCGTCTGTTTGTGCAGCGGATTAGTCAATATCGCAGAGCGCGAGCAGGCCATGCGGTATTTCCGGTTTTTTATCCTTCCTGTCCCGTTTATATATTTTTTTTCCGGCCGTTGTTACAGCCGCGTCGATCAGTTTGATGTCCTTCGGGTCTTCTGGACCTGCGGCCTGGTCGCGGGTATATGCGGCATTATCGAGATCGTTACGCGTCAAAATATCATATACCGGTATTTTTTTGAGAATTATTATTTCGACGTATCCATCGGTCGAAGATTAATGTCTTTCTTTTTTCATCCTGTGGTTGCAGCCACGTATCTGGCAGGAGTTCTTCCGCTCACGGTGAGCTTATTTCTGTTAGAGAATAAGAGAGCTGCCAAAGCGGTTATTGCAGGAGGAATAGCGGTTATCCTTGTTTCCGTTGCGCTGGCGTTTTCCCGCGCTGCGCTGGTCGCATTGATCGCCGGCTCTTTTTTCTTCGTGTATTGCCTGAAGCCGCGTTGGGCTGGGCGTGTTTTGGCATTGGGTGGGGCTGCTGCAACGTCATGTATCGTTTTTTGTTCCCTTGCCCGAAGCATATACTGGCCGCTGGCAAGGTTCAGCGTCCAGGACATTTCCGCGCCGGTGAATTTTATTCGTAAATTTGACCGTGCAGTGATGGCTGTGCGGATGGTGAAGGACCATCCGTGGTTCGGGGTCGGATATGACCACTTCAGGGCGCTTTTTGACCAATACAGCCATGGGCTTTCGATTGTCGGTATGGGCCTGCTGCCTGACGGCAAGGTTGCGGATTGCATGATCCTGACCATCGCGGCAGAAACAGGGCTTATCGGTTTGTGCGGTTTTCTTCTGTTCCTTCTGGGGATTTTTTTATATGGCCTTGGCGCTGTCAGAAGATCTGCCTCGCAACAGGACCGCATCATGCTCACCGGCTATCTATCCGGGCTTATAAGCATCTGCTGTATGTTCATGACGTATGAGACGCTTTATTGGCCCACGCCGAATATCCTGTTCTGGCTGTATGCCGGCATTATTGCGTATTATTGCGGCATGCAAAGGAAAAGGGCATGAAGAGTTCGGTTTTATTAGGCATCCCAGTGGCATGCGTTACGCGCGCGCAGATATTAAGCACGTTGCTTGATTTCGCAACAGGCAGTTCCGCCAGGACGGTCTGTTACGTGAATGCGCATTGCCTGAATATCGCGAGCACAGACGCGCACTACCGGGATATTCTATCGCGTTTCGACCTTGTGTATGCGGGAGGCCAGGCGCTTGTATGGGCATCGCGTTTGTACGGGTGTCCGATCCCGGAACGCGTCAATATCATGGATTATTTCAACGCGCTTGCGCAGGGACTTCGGACACGCAATATCCCGATATATCTGCTCGGCGCGTCTAAGCAGACTGTTTCTGCCGCTGCCAAGCGTTTGGCGCAGCTCGGGCTGAAGGTCGCGGGCTGGCATCACGGGTATTTTTCCGCGCAGGAAGAAGAGCGGGTGATCGCTCGGATCAACGCGGCTCAACCCGGGATTTTGATCGTCGGCATGGGAGTCCCGCGTCAGGAAAAATGGATCTATCGCAACAGGGCTCGGCTGCGGGTAAATCTCTGCTGGGCGCTCGGCGGTTTTTTGGAATATGCCGCAGGCAATCGAAAGCCGGCGCCTGTCTGGGTGGTCATCTGTTGCCTTGAATGGCTGTATATGGGCATGAAAGAACCGTCGCGGCTGGTCAAAAGATATCTCATCGGTAATATTTTATTCATCTTCCGCATTTTCTATGACGCTGTTTTTCCGATAGGCAGACGCAATGAAACGTAAGATCGTGGTGTCGATGGCGCTTGTGCTGGCAATGCTGGATATTACCGTGCTGTTCGCTTTAGCCCGCAGCAGGTATTTTTCCCATCTGGCTTTCTGCACGATTCGGGAATCATCTTTTCTGGAGGATTTTCAATGGGATCCGGCTCATGCGCCGGAGTTTTTCAGGTTTGAACCGCTTGAGGCAGTGCGGGATTTCAGGCAGGAGCTGCCGGCAGATATCATCAGAATGAGAAATACTGATGACCAAATCCTTGCGATCGCGCGCTATGCGGATACGCTGTATGCGCAGGCGCATCAGACAACTCCTCTGGTATGGGGGCCGCCTGCAAAGCTTCTTGCGCAGGCAAAACAGGGCGCAGAAGGATTGCACTGTTTTCACCGCAGTATTATCCTGTCATCGTTTCTCGCAAGCGCCGGCATTCCGTCGCGGCTCTGGGCGTTCGAGGGCGCATGTTTTGACGGCAATGCGCACACGGTGACCGAGGCATACAGCTATGGATCCGATACATGGATCCTTATCGACAGCATGCTGGGTTGTTATGCCCGCGCGGGCGATACGCTGTTGTCATGCCTTGAAGCGCGCCGGAGAATATTAACAGGAGATATGAATGGCGTTTCTTTTTTTAATCTTGAGGGGAGAGATCTGCCGTATGCGCAAAACATCATTGCCAGGTACCGGGAATTGATGCCGTGCGCGCTTCTGCGCTGCAGGAACGATTTTGCGCGCATGTTCGCGGAAGGCAGAAGATACGGGTTTCTTTCGTTCCTGTCGCCGCTGTTCGATAAATCTCCCAACAGCATGCGCATCGGGCTCGGTTATCTGTTTGGTGACAGCGGCGTGTTCCTTCACTATACTGACCGATACAGCAGCCATGTATCGATCACCGCATTTTTGATAAAAGCCGCGTTTTTTTTATTACTGATCGCTCATATTGTTGTGTTCGCAGCGCGATCATGAATCTTTCCCGGATCATGACATTCCGGATATATAAAACGAAATCCCTGAAATGGTCGAATAACAATATTCTGAGCACAATGCCGCGAGTCCTGGTTTTGCGGAAGAATACGGTTTTTCCCGTGTACCATGATATGAGGCGCTGCTTCACGGCTCCGGGACCGAATAAGGCCGCGTATCGGCACGCTGTCTCATCGTACAAAAGCTCAGCGGCATAGCGCAGGCCCAGGTACATGCATGTCCGCATGCGGTTGTCCCGGACCGCCTGTTCGATATAACGCCAGTCAAGCGCGCCGGCTTTTGTATCGAGGAAACGGGCTATGTCCGCAATGGATTTGAGCGTGGCGCGGCGGATATGCTTGCGCATATGAAGGACGCTTATCAGCAAGGCGTCTTCATCAGAGAGCCGGTACGCGCAGCGGCCGTCGATGTCCCATTTCACCGCGCGTTCCCACACGGGGAGTGTCAAAGGGTAAGGCCGCGCAGGGATGAGCGCAGTATGGACCTCGACAATGAACACGGAACGCTCATTGATTTTTTTCTGCAAAGAGACTTCGTAGTGACCGGCATACGCGGTTTTTTGTTCCTGCGCGTATTTGCCCGTGAATGCATAGCCGCACTGTTTGAAAATATCAACGGCCTTTGCAAGGTCTCCTGCATGCACCGCAAGGTCGATATCGACCATGTACCGCATGCCGCAGTCAGGATAAAGCGTGAAGGCAAGAGGCAGGCCTTTGAAAAATAATACCGGTATGTTCTGTTTATTGCATTCCTCAAGGGCTATGCCGGTCTCGCGCAGGAGCATGAGGTTGCGCTGCATGTTCCTGAGGTACCAGCCGTGCAGTTGGGACATGATGGCTTGGGGGATAAGGCCTTGAAATGCCTGATGCTTTAGACTATAATACACAAGAGGAGTGATCTCCTGCCGGTGAGCTTCGGACAGAAGCCGGTCCCACGAGACGCCCGCGTTCAGGGCTGATGCGATCGCCTCTGTGGCGCGCGGGGTTTGCGCAGACGAACAGCAGGCGCCAAGAAGCGTATATTCATGATCACGGATCCGCATGTGCATAAACGTATTATAACAAAAATATGGCAGCAGCTGAAAGCTTTTTAGAGTCTTTGAAGGCCGCGCTGGCCCGGGGAGAGTTATACAGGTTCACTGCCCGCGGCTTCAGCATGGCCCCGTTCATCAAGGACGAAGACATTCTGCTTATTGCCCCGGCCAGCCGGCACGTCCCGCGTTTCGGCGATGTGGTGGCGTACGCCCATCCGGAGAACGGCAAACTGACGGTGCATCGCATTGTCGGAATGCGGAAAGAAGGTTATATTATCAAAGCCGATAACGCGGCGTGTATTGACGGAGTTATTCCCGGACGTGCCATTGTGGGCGTTGCGATCCGGCGCGAGCGCAGGAGCGCAGGCATCAGGCGCGTGCGTATCTTCGGCGCAGAGGGGGTCATTATCGCTGTTTTGAGCAGGCTGTGCGTGTTCCCGCTTGTCATGTATCCGCTTCGCAGAATTGCGGCAATGGTGAGATCTGTATGAGACACGAAAATAGAACGTTGCCCGTATTTCCCCGCATGGCTTTCTCCGCATTTATAAGGCAGTTCCGCAGCCAGATCAGCGCGCTTGTTTTTTTTGAGCTTATGTCGAGCGCTTTTTTTCTCACAGCGCCGTTTTTTTCAAAGTTCATTATCGACGACGCGTTTTTGAACAAGGATTGGCAGGCGTTCGTGCGCCTTTCCATTGCAGGAGGCGCTGTTTTTGTTTTCAGCGCGCTCGTCACGTTTATCGGGGAATTCCTCAAGAACAGGATCGCGGTAAAGGTGCGTTTGAAGCTCGCAGGAGGATTTTTAAGGAAACTGTATAACCTGGATATGGCGTTTTTCCAGTCTTTGCCTTCGGGCGAAACCATGTACCGTTTTTTTGATATCGAAACAACGGCATTTTTCCTTACCGAACATATCCCGAATATGCTCAAGGATATCATCCAGAGCGCGATCATCCTGGCGATCGCAATGGCGGTCAATGCTCGTCTTACCGTGTTCATGCTGTTGTTAAGCCCCTTGTTCCTTTTGCGCAGCATGTATGTGCAGAAGAGGATCCTGCCTGTTTTCAAAGGGATCTGGGAATCGAGCTCTTTGTTATCGCGCAGGATATTCGAATCCCTGTCCCGGATGTATATAATCAAGGCAATGGGGCTGGAGCGCGTGCAGCGCCGGATGTTCATGCGCGCGCTTATCAATAATCTCCGCTGGAAGGTTAAGAATTTTCGCTGGATGCAAGTCGATTCTTTATTATCGTCTTTTTTGTCAAAGTTCATTTACGGGGCGATAACGCTGTACGGCGGATGGCTTATCATCAGGGGAGAAGTGACGCTCGGCAGTTATACTGCGGTCATGATATATTTGACCCAGCTCGGAGCGCTGTTCCATTCCGCAGGCGCGGCGTGGCGGTATTGCGTTGAAGAGAGCGTGTCGTTCGCCAAACTCTCCGATATCCTGAATGCGTCCGCATCTGTCACGGACAGCCCGTCAGCAAAGGCCGTCAGCGGCCTTACAGGAGCGATCGAATTCGAAAATGTCAGCTTTGGCTATCAAAAAGACAGGCCGGTCCTCAAGGGCCTTTCGTTTACCATACCCGCGCATTCCATGACCGGCATTACCGGGCCTTCGGGATGCGGCAAATCAACGATCCTGAATCTTCTGCTGCGATTGTATCAGCCATGGTCAGGCAGCATCCTCCTGGATGGGATCGCTCTTGATGATATCCGTATCGCGTCATTGCGCAGGCGCATTGCCATTGCCTCGCAGCAGCCCTTTTTGTTCGACGACACCGTGCGCGCCAATATTTCGTACGGGATAAAGGAAGTTACGGATCAGGATATAGAACGCGCAGCCGGGATCGCCTGCATCCACGATGATATTATGGCATTGCCGCAGGGTTATGATACGGTCATAGGGGAGGACGCGTGCCGCCTGTCGCACGGCCAGAAACAGCGCCTTGCTATCGCGCGGGCGCTGGTCAGGGATCCTGATATCCTGATCCTTGATGAGGCGACCGCGTCAGTGGATTCTTTGACCGAAGACAGGATATTCGAAGGATTGCGTTCCTGGGGTAAAGGCAGGTCAGTGATCTTTGTATCTCACCGGCAGTCAGTGCTTGACCAGGCGGATACGGTTATTTGTCTATCTCCGTCAGGCACGGTGTTTCAGGACAGCCATAGATGTATAGCAGGAAGGGGAAAGAGATGCGAGGAATAATAGGAGCCCGCAGATCGAAATGGCGGCGGCCGCGGTTGACTATTGTGGCAAGGGACAGGCCGGAGGAACGTGTTCTGGGAGTCTGTAAGGGTAACGGTAGCGTTGGGCCGGGTAGTACATGGTGCATAATGCCCGGCGCGTGCAGTGTATGGACCGGCACATAGAGGCAATTCCCATCTCAAAATCCTTTGACATAATCCCCAAAATGCTATATATTATTAATTCCATGAAAAGAGGGGGTAATTATGGCTAAAATGACAGTTAAAGACCTTGATCTCAAAGATAAGACCGTACTTATGCGGGCTGATTTCAATGTTCCGCTTGATGCTTCATTGGCTATTACCGATGATACGCGCATACGCGAAACAGTTCCTACCATCAAGTTCATCCTTGAAAAAGGCGCGAAAAAGGTAGTTATTTGTCTATCTCCTTCAGGCACGGTGTTTCAGGGAAGCCATGAAGAGGTCACGCAAAAGCAAAAAGCCAATAGAGCGGCTTGAAGTTAAGGGAGGCGCGTATGATAGAAAATGTTTCCCGTGACAGGAAGCTTCCATGGACCATGCCTCGATTGATCATCGTGACGCGCGGCAAGGCGGAAGAAAGCGTGTTGAAGGCATGTAAAAGGGCGTCTCATGGGGGGCCAGCTCATGAGAGTACGTGTTTGACATGTAGTGCCGCGGCATCCTCCTAATACAACGCAAGAGCTCTGTTGAGGGTTTTGGGAGGCGAGAATAATGACGCAGAAAATCCGGAAGAAGTGGTATTAGCCAAAACTGGTGATCATGTCCCGTGGGAATCCTGAGGAGAATCTTCTAACAGCGTGCAAGATGTATGCTCATGATGGTCCTGTGTCTTCGACTACATATTGCGGCACATGGAATCAGTCGGTGGATGCCTGTACGCGGTATAATACGTGGGTAGCATCGTAATATGATTCAGGAACCCTGCAGGGCAATTCTTGTCCCAAAATGTAATATACCCAAAATCCTTTGACATCCCTGCCAAAATGCTATATATTATTACTTCCATGAAAACAGGGGGTAATTATGGCTAAAATGACCGTTAAAGACCTTGATCTGAAAAATAAGACCGTACTTATGCGGGCTGATTTCAACGTGCCGCTTGATGCTTCATTGGCGATCACCGATGATACTCGCATACGCGAAACAGTTCCTACCATCAAGTTCATCCTTGAAAAAGGCGCGAAAAAGGTAGTTTTGATGTCACATCTGGGCAGGCCGGACGGCAAGCGCGTTGATAAATACAGCTTAAAGCCGGTTGCGGCCAGATTGGAACAGCTTACAGGCGAGAAAGTCAAAGTTTTCGATGATTGTGTCGGCGATACTGTCAAAGCCGGCGTTGCCGCAGCTTCTGAAAAGATCGTTTTGCTGGAAAATCTTCGTTATCACGCGGAAGAGGAAGGCAATGACGAGGCGTTCGCGAAGCAGCTTGCTTCATTGGGAGAGGTGTTTGTCAATGACGCGTTCGGCACAGCGCACCGCGCGCATGCCTCGACTGCGGGCGTGAATAAATTCCTTAAATCAGGCGCAGGGCTTTTGCTTGAAAAAGAGATCAAATACCTCGGGGATGCGGTGGCTAATCCCGCAAAGCCGTTCATGGTCATCCTGGGCGGAGCAAAGGTATCTGACAAGATCGCAGTGATCGAGAATCTCCTGCCTAAATGCGACGCGATCATCATTGGCGGCGGCATGGCGTATACGTTTCTCAAGGCGCAGGGCAAAATGATCGGCAATTCAAAGCTTGAAAAAGATAAAGTGGATCTGGCCAAGAGTCTTCTGGATAAGGCAAAGGCGCTGAAAAAAGAGATCGTGCTTCCGATCGACCATGTTGTGGTCGATACGGTTGATCCGAAAGCAGCAACGCAGGTCGTCGGCCAGGATATCCCTGACGGAAAGATAGCGGTGGATGTCGGGCCAAAGACAATCGAATTGTTCAACAAGAAACTGGCTACGGCTAAAACAGTCGTATGGAACGGGCCGCTGGGCATATTCGAGATGGATGCCTTCAGCAAAGGCACCGAGGCTGTGGGAAAGTTCCTTGCCGGCGTCAAGGCAGTGACGATCATCGGCGGCGGGGATACTGCGGCAGCGGTTGCAAAGTTCAAATTACAGGACAAGATGACGCATATTTCAACAGGCGGCGGAGCAAGCCTTGAGTTCCTGGAGGGAAAGACCCTTCCGGGCATTGCCGCATTGTCTGATAAATAGGAGAATACGTGCGCAAGACTATCATTGCAGGGAATTGGAAATTATATAAAACGATCACTGAGGCCATTGAACTGGCCAACGGTTTAAAGCGGGACCTGTTTAAAGTCAGCGCCGAGGATGTCGATATTGTCGTATGCCCGGTATATACCGCATTGAGCGAGGTTGCAGAGGTCGTGGCGAATTCGAACATAGCGCTTGGCGGCCAGGACGCATACTGGCAGGACGAGGGAGCGTTCACCGGAGAAGTTTCGGTGAAGATGCTCAAGGATGCGGGTTGCGCATACGTGATCATCGGCCATTCCGAGCGAAGGCAATTCTTTTCCGAGACCAATGAAACCGTTAATAAAAAGATAAACGCCGTGCTTTCCCACGGCCTGACGCCGATCATGTGCTGCGGAGAGATGTTGGCCGAACGCGAGGCAGGAAATACGTTCAAGGTTCTGGACGATCATCTGATCAACGGTTTAAAAGGTTTCAGCGCGGAAGAAGCGGAGAAGATCGTGATCGCGTATGAGCCTGTGTGGGCCATCGGCACAGGCAAGACCGCAACGCCTGCCCAGGCGCAGGAAGCGCACCAGTATATCCGCAATACCCTGGCAAAACTGTTCGGCAAGGATGTTGCGTCGCGTATGAGGATCCAATATGGCGGCTCGGTGAAGCCGGAAAACATACAAGAGTTGATGCGTCAACCCGACGTGGACGGAGCGCTTGTTGGGGGAGCGAGCCTGAAGGTTGATTCCTTTGCACAGATCGTCGCAACTGCGGCAAAGGTAAAGAAATAAGGTGAACATATGATGAGTTTTGTTATTACGATCCATGTTATCGCGTGCGTTCTTTTGATCACTATTGTCCTGGTCCAGCGGGGCAGAGGCGGCGGGTTTGTGGAGAACCTTTCCGGCCTTGAGAATATGTTCGGCACCAAGACGAGCGTTTTCCTGACCAAGGCGACCACATACAGCGCCGTCGTGTTCTTCATCACGTGCCTGGCTCTGGCTGCCATGTCAGTGCACCGGAGCAAATCTTTGCTTGAAGGATACCGTTCTGCGCCGGCAAGCGCCCCGACAACTCCTGCAGTGCCTGCGGCTGAACAGGCGGTTCCGTCAGCGGCGCAGTCAGCGCCGGTTGAGCCGGTGACGGCTGTTACCCAGCCGGATCAACAGCCTGCCGAGCAGCCAGCCCTTAAGACGCGCAGCGCTCCTGAACCGCGTCAGGGAGAGCTTAAGTAAGAGACCGAAGTGGGTTTGAAACAGCGGATATCTGTGAACCTCAAGGGATCGAAAAAACTACCAGCTTTGCTGGTAGTTTTTTTGTTTCTGTCAATATCGCCGGCATGCGCCCGGGAATACGGCGACGCGATCGTCAGCGCTTCTATCGCCGACGCGCGCAATCTCCTGCCCATGCTTGCGTCCGATTCGGCATCGGCTGAAATCAGCGGCATGATCTTTAACGGCCTGGTGAAGTACGACAAGGATCTCAATCTTACCGGAGACCTGGCTGAATCCTGGGATATTCTCGAGGACGGGGTCGTTATTGTTTTTCATCTGCGAAAAAACGTCCGCTGGCAGGACGGCTATCCTTTTACTGCGGCCGATGTCGAGTTCACCTACCGGAAGATGATCGATCCTGATGTACGCACTCCTTATGGAGGCGATTTCGAGCGGGTGAAGTCCCTTGAGGTCCTCGACGACCATACGGTCAGGGTGACGTATAAAGAACCGTTCGCGCCGGGCCTGGCAAGCTGGGGAATGTCCATTATCCCCAAGCACCTGCTCGACGGCCAGGATCTCAATACAACAGGGTTTTCCCGTAAGCCCGTCGGGACCGGGCCGTATGGGTTCAAGCAATGGAAAGTGCAGGAAAAGATCGAATTGCGCTCACATCACGGTTATTTCGAGCACCGGCCGTATATAGACCGCGCGATCACCCGGGTCATCCCTGATGAATCAACGATATTCCTGGAACTGCATACGCAGGGCATCGATTCCGCAGGGTTGACTCCTTTGCAGTTCAGCCGTCAGACCGATACGACGTTTTTCAAAAAACACTTCCGCAAATTCCGCCTGCCCGGGTTCAATTATACGTATGTCGGCTATAACCTGCATGACCCGAGATTTGCCGATATAAGGGTGCGGCAGGCCTTGAACATGGCTGTGGATAAAAAAGAGATCATCGATGTGGTCCTGCTCGGCTACGGGCAGGTATCGACCGGGCCGTTCGTTGAGCAGTCATGGGCGTATAATCACGATGTCGTGCCGGCCGGGTTCGACCCGCAGAAAGCGCGGCAGATCCTGGCCAACGCCGGATGGAAAGATACGGACAAAGACGGCTGGCTGGATAAGAACGGCAGTGTTTTTGAGTTCACCCTGGTTACCAACCAGGGCAATGAGCAAAGGCAGAAGGCAGCGGAGATCATCCAGCGCAGGCTCAAGGATATCGGCATCAGGATGAAGATCAAGGTCGTTGAGTGGAGCGTTTTTCTGTCCGAATACATCGACCGCAGGAATTTCGAGGCAATACTGCTGGGCTGGTCTGTCGCCCGCGAGCCGGATAGTTACGATGTCTGGTTTTCGGGAAAGACCAAACAGGGAGAGTTTAACTTCATCGGATACAGCAACGAAGAGGTGGACCGATTGCTCGTCGAAGGCAGGCGTATTTTCGACCAGGCGCACAGGCAGAAGATATATCACCGCGTGCATAAGATCATCTATGATGAACAGCCGTATATGTTCCTCTATACTGCGGAAAGCCTCTCAGCGCTCCATAACCGGTTCCAAGAAGTCCGGCCGGCTGCTGCAGGCATCGGGTATAATTTTATCGACTGGTGGGTGCCCGGTCCTGAGCAGAAATACCGGATGGCGCAGTAGCGCCGAAAGCGGTTCAAAGGATATGATCAACTACTTTTTTAAAAGATTGCTGGGCATGATCCCCGTGCTTTTAGGCGTGACCATTATCAGCTTCGGGATCATAAACCTCGCGCCGGGCAAATTCTCGTCCCTTGACCAGGCAATGAACCCGAAGGTTTCTGCGGATTACCAGGCGCGGCTGAACAAGGCGTTCAATCTCGATAAGCCCGTGGCGGTGCGGTATGTGCTCTGGCTCAAAAGCTTCGTCCGCTTCGATTTCGGCCGGTCTTTCATCGATAACAGGCCTGTTGCGCAGAAGATCCTTGAACGCATGCCGGTGACGGTCGGCATCAACGTGCTTTCTTTGCTGTTCGTGTTCCTTATCGCGATTCCCGTCGGGATCAGGGCTGCGGTAAAAGAAGGGGGCGCGTTCGACACCGCAACGGCTTTTTCCTCTTTTGTCATGCTGTCCGTTCCGACTTTCTGGCTCGCGTTACTGCTTATGCAGTTATTGTGCATCCGGCTCGGGTGGCTGCCCATATCGGGGCTGCATTCCATGGATTTTGAATATTTCACGCCCGTGCACAAATTCCTCGATATCTCCCGGCATTTGCTGCTGCCGGTGTTCGTTTCGTCGATCGGAGGCATCGCGGTGGTGTCGCGGTATATGCGTTCGAGCATACTCGAGGCATTGCGCCAGCCGTATATCTGCGCTGCCCGCGCCAAAGGATTGCCCGAGAGCGCAGTCGTGTATAAACACGCCCTGCGCAACGCGCTTCTGCCGATCGTGACGCTCGTGGGGCTTTCCATACCAGGGCTTCTGGGCGGCAGTGTCATATTCGAATCGATCTTCGCGCTTCCGGGACTGGGACAGTTGTTCTTTCAGGCGGTGATGGCGCGGGACATTCCTTTGATCATGGCAGAGGTGGTGCTCGGCGCGCTGTTGACCGTTACGGGGAATCTGATCGCGGATATCAGCTATGCGTACGTTGACCCGCGCATACGGTATAAATAGGTCATGAAAAATCCATATCTTTTCTGGGGACTGGCGATCATCGTTCTCTTCAGCTGCGCGGCTTTGTGCGCGCCATGGATCAGCCCGCATGACCCTTCTTTCATCGACAGCCAGAACCTTCTTATGCCGCCGTCCTCACAGCATCCCCTGGGCACCGACGGGCTGGGCAGGGACCTTTTGAGCAGGATGATCTACGGCAGCAGGATATCGCTTTCGGTCGGTATTATCGCAGTCGGGATATCGATATTGCTCGGCCTGGTGCTGGGGTCATGCGCCGGGTTTTACGGCCGGCTTGCGGACACGCTCATCATGCGGTTTGCGGATGTGATGTTGTGCTTTCCGACATTCTTCCTGATACTGGCGGTCATCGCCATGGTCGAGCCCTCGATCTACAATATCATGATCGTCATCGGCCTGACAAGCTGGATGGGGCCTGCGCGCCTCATACGGGGGGAGATCCTTTCCTTAAAAGAAAGGGAGTTCATCCAGGCAGAGCGCGCGATCGGCGCGTCAGACGCGCGGATCATTATCCGGCATTTGATTCCGAATGCCGTCGGCCCGGTGCTCGTCAACGCGACGCTGGGCATTGCAGGCGCGATCTTACTTGAATCGAGCTTAAGCTTCCTGGGCCTGGGAGTCCAGCCGCCCATACCGAGCTGGGGAAATATCCTTATTGAATCGAAATCGACGCTGGGCATTGCCTGGTGGATCACGGTGTTCCCCGGGCTTGCCATATTGATCACCATACTTGGATTCAATTTCATCGCAGAGGGCTTGAAGAAGATCATCGGATAGAGAGAGAATGGGGAATCTGCTTGAAGTAAAAGATCTGAAAGTCGATTTTAACGTGGAAGGCAGGACCGTGCACGCGGTGGAAGGCGTAGATCTGCACATCGACGCGCATGAAACCGTTGTCCTGGCAGGCGAATCCGGTTCAGGAAAGACCATCACCGCTCTTGCGATGACCGGGATACTGCCGTCGAACGCGGGCATTGTTTCCGGCGAAGTTTTCCTCGAAGGCAAAAATATCCTCGGCATGGACGAGCGATCGCTTACGCTTGTGCGCGGGGCAAAGATAGCTTACATCTTCCAGGAGCCTGCAAGTTATCTCAACCCGGTATATACGATCGGAGAGCAGATCACTGAGGTGATCGCGCTTCACCAGGGGCTGCGGCGCGCAGAGGCGCGGGACCAGGCGCTTATGCTGCTGTCGCAGGTCAGGATCAGCGATGCCCAACGGGTGCTGGCGAGTTATCCGCATCAGTTGTCCGGCGGCATGAATCAGAGGGCCTTTATCGCCATGTCACTGGCATGCAAGCCGGCCCTGCTCATTGCGGACGAGCCCACCACATCCCTTGATGTTACCATCGAGGCGCAGATATTGAAACTGCTCGTCGAACTGAAAGAACAGATCGGATTCTCGCTGTTGTTCATCACGCATAATCTTGCCATCGCCAGAAAGATAGCGTCGCGGATCTATGTGATGCATCGCGGGCGGGTGGTCGAAGAAGGGCGCACGCAGCAGATATTCGAAGCCCCGAAGCATTTTCATACGAAGGAATTGATCTCTGCGTATGAAAAAATAGGCAGGCTATGATACTTGAAGTCACTGATATAAGCAAGTCATTCAAAGTGGAAAAGGGTATGTTCAGGCCCCAAGCAGGCAGGACCCCGGCCCTGGACAGGGTCGGATTTACCCTGGAAGAATTCACGACCCTGGGGATCGTGGGAGAATCCGGATCGGGAAAGACCACGCTTGCCAAGATCATTCTCGGGCTTGTGGCTGCGGATTCCGGCAGGTTGGTGTTTAATGACGGTTTCATCAGGGATTTCCGCAAGGACGTGCAGATAATATTCCAGAATCCCTATAACAGCCTTGACCCGAAGATGCGCATCAAGGACGCGCTGTATGAGCCGTTGGTCATACATTCGATCTGCTCCAGGAAACACCTGCGGCAAAAAGCGCAGGAATTGCTCGAGGCAGTGGGCCTGGATGAAAGCGCGCTCGATCGATACCCGGCGCAGTTTTCCGGGGGCCAGCGCCAGAGGATCTGCATAGCCCGGGCGCTTGCAAGCGAGCCGCGGCTTCTGGTGCTCGATGAGCCGATATCGTCGCTTGACCTGACGATCCAGGCAAGGATGCTGGAACTTTTTCTTCAGCTGAAAAAGCGCTTCCGCCTGACCTATATCTTTATCAGCCATAACCTGGCAGTGGTCAGGCATATCGCCGATACGGTCCTGGTCATGAAAGACGGCAGGGTGGTCGAGCATGCCCCCGCGCGCGACTTGTTCGCGCGGCCAGCAGCCGAATATACCCGCCAGCTACTCGAAGCAGCAAAATAATGGGGACGGTTCTCAAAGAGAACCGTCCCCATGTTTTCAAGAGAACCGTCCCCATGTTTTCCGAAAAAAGTATTTGACAGAAAAGATTTATATGATATACTTTTATTCCTATGTCAAAGACCTATTTTCCAAAACCGAATGAGATCAAGCGCACCTGGTATCTGGTTGACGCCAAGGACCAGATACTCGGCCGCTGCGCTTCCAAGATCGCGGCTGTGCTCCGCGGCAAGCATAAGGCCATATATACGCCTCATGTCGATACCGGGGACGGGGTCATCGTCATTAACGCATCCAAGATCAAGGTGACCGGAAGGAAGCTCAAGCAAAAGGTGTACAGCAGGTACTCCGGGTATCCGGGCGGGTTGAAGCAGGTTGCGCTCGAAGATATGCTTGCAAAGCGGCCGGAAACGGTCATGAAGCTCGCTGTCGAGCGCATGCTTGCCAAAGGCGACCTGTCCCATCAGATGATCGTGAGGCTGAAGGTGTATAAGGACGATAAGCATTTGAATGCAAGCTTAAAACCAGTGCCGTTAAAAATATAAATATTATGGATAATGTAACGCGGTTTGTCACAGTGGGAAGAAGGAAAGAATCGATCGCGCGGGTTGTCATGACCCCAGGCCAGGGCACGGTCACGGTCAACGGCGTGGACATGGAAAAATATTTTGTCCGCGAAACAGACCGGATCATGGTGCATCAGCCGATGCGCCTGACCAATACTGCGACGAAATACGACGTGGTCGCCAATCTCAGCGGCGGCGGCATCACCGGCCAGGCCGGTGCGTTGAGACACGCGGTCGCGCGCGCGCTTTTAGCCGCAGAGCCGGAGCTCAAGGACATGCTGCGCAAGAACGACTTTTTGACCCGCGATCCGAGGATGAAGGAGCGTAAGAAGTCGGGTCTGAAAGGCGCCCGGAAACGCTTCCAGTGGACAAAACGATAAGGAGAGATACGCTGTAAAAGATAGATTTTTAGAGTTCCGCTGTGAGGCCAGGAGTCTCACAGCGGTTTTTTTTTGCCGTAACGGCGACGGAGCAAGGGGGGCTCTGCGACGAGAAAAATGCTTGCCATTGCGGGATTTGCAGGTATAATAATTTTATATAGTTTAACGACGGAGACTTATGATGCTTAATGTCGGCATTGCCGGCGCGACCGGATATACGGGACAGGAACTTGTCGATATCTTACTGCGCCATCCGCACGTGCGGCTGACAGGGTTGTATTCGACAACCGACGAGCCGAGGGCGTATGCCGCGGTTTTTCCGCGGTTTGCAAACAGAACTGCGCTCGAGTTGAAGAAGCTCGATGTCAAGGCGCTTGCAAAGAACTCCGACGCCGTATTCCTGGCATTGCCTCATACCACTGCCATGGATGTTGCGCCGTATCTGCTCAGGGCAAAGAAGACGGTCATAGACTTATCCGCGGATTACCGGCTTGCCGATACGGCCGTTTACAAAGCCGCGTATCAGGTTGCGCATAAGGATAAGGCCAATATAAAGCGCGCGGTATACGGCCTGCCTGAGATCTACCGGCAGAAGATAGGGACGGCGCAGCTGATCGCCAATCCCGGCTGTTATCCGACTGCCGCGATCCTGGGGCTTGCGCCGCTTTTAGCCACGGATTCAGTCGATCTGTCGTCGGTGATCATCGACGCCAAATCAGGCACCACCGGCGCGGGGAAAAAGGCGGTCTTCGAATCGCTGTTCAGCGAGGTGGATGAGGATTTCAAGGCGTACAAGGTCAATACCCATCAGCATATGCCCGAGATCGCACAGGAGCTTTCGAAACTTGCGGGCAAAAAAGTCCCGGTAACGTTCGTGCCTCATTTACTGCCGCTTAAACGGGGGATCCTCGAGACCATTTACGTGAGATCGAAAAAGGGAGCGTCTTTGAACCCGAAGCAGGTCGTTTCATTATACCGGAAGTTCTACAAGAATGAGCCGTTTGTCCGCATACGGCAGTACGGCGTTTTTCCGTGTTTGAAGGACGTCGCGGGCACGAATTTTTGCGATATCGGGGTCAAAGCCGACGGCGCATCCGTCATTATCATATCCGCGATCGACAATCTGCTCAAGGGTGCGTCAGGCCAGGCAGTGCAGAACATGAACATCCGGTATCAGTTCCCTGAAACCGCGGGGCTTGTGTAAATGGACATTCTTCCTCACGCCGGTTTACCGCAGGGGTTTGCGGCGAATGCCGTTGCCTGCGGCCTGAAACGGTCGGGTAAACCGGATCTGGCGCTTATATATTCCCTCCGCCCGGCCCGTGCCAGCTGTATGTTCACCACAAATAAGATCGTTGCCGCGCCGGTCACCCTGTGCAGACAATTCCTCAAAAAGAACAAAGCGTTTCACGCGATCGTTGCGAACAGCGGGAACGCGAATTGTTTCACCGGTTCCGCAGGCCTTGCCGATGCGCGAAAGACCGCTTGTGAAACCGCGTCCGTATTAGGCGTTGCTCTTGAGTCTGTGCTTGTGTTTTCAACAGGCATTATCGGCAAGCGGCTCGATGTGAGCAAGATCGCGAGTGCTTTGCCTGCGTTGTGCGCCGGATTGTCTCCCCGGGGGCTTGATGCAGCAAAAAAAGCGATCATGACCACTGATACGTTCGCCAAGGCGGTTGGCGTGCGGTGCGTGATCGCAGGCAAGCCCGTGACGATCAGCGGCATTGCCAAAGGCTCAGGCATGATCGGGCCGAACATGGCGACCATGCTTGCGTTCATCATGACCGATGCCGATATTTCGCAGAGTTGTCTTGATGCATGCCTGAAGGATTGCGTCAGGGATACCTTTAACTGCGTTACGGTTGACGGATGCATGTCCACGAATGATTCCGTTGCGGTGCTGGCGAACGGCCAGGCGGGTAATAAGCGGATAACAGGGGGGCGCAGCGCTGAGGTTTTTGCCGCAGGGCTGCATGCCGTATGCCTGTCCTTGGCAAAAATGCTCGCCCAAGACGGAGAAGGCGCGACGAAGTTCATTACGATCAATGTCAGCAAAGCACGCAGCTTCGAGGAAGCCAGGACAGCTGCGCTCGCTATTGCCAATTCTCCCTTATTCAAGACCGCGGTGTACGGCGAAAATCCGAATTTCGGCAGGATCGCCTGCGCGGTAGGCGCAAGCGGCATCGATGTCAGCGAAACCGGGCTGAAAGTGCATATGGGGCCGTTGAACAAAAAGGATGTTGTGATCGACGTCAGTTTATCGCGGGGAAAAGCAGGGTGTACGGTGTACACGTCTGACCTGACCCCTGAATATATCAAGATAAACGCAGAATATAATTGAGGTGAACTATGCAAGAGGCCATTAAGAAAGCCGATGTTCTGATCGAAGCGCTGCCGTATATCCGCGCGTTCCATAACAAGGTCGTGGTCATCAAATACGGCGGCAGTATCCTGGGCGAGGAAAAGATCCGCAAAGGTGTCCTGGAGGATATCGTTTTCATGAATTTTATGGGGTTGAAGACCGTGCTTGTCCACGGCGGCGGGCCGAATATTTCCGACCGTATGCGCCAGAGCGGCAAGAAGACCGATTTTGTGGACGGAATGCGCGTGACCGACGAGCAGACGCTCAAAGTCGTCGAAGAAGAATTGCAGAAACTGAACACCATGATCGTCAATGAGATCACTGAGCTTGGCTGTCATGCGATCGGATTGAACGGCAAGGAGAATAAGCTTCTTGCGTCTGAAAAGAAAAAGGCGAATATCGACCTGGGGCTTGTGGGCCATGTGACCGGGGTCAACACAAAAGCGATCCTCGATGAGCTTGACAAGGATAAGGTCGTTGTGATCCTGCCCATGGGAGCGGGAAGCGACGGCAAGACATATAATGTCAATGCCGATGAGGCTGCTGCGAACGTTGCGGAAAGCATGAAGGCAGAAAAGCTGGTTATCTTGACCAATGTCAAAGGCATCATGCGCGCGCCTGATGACCCGAGCTCATTCATGTCAACGTTGACGCGGGAAGACGCCAGGCAGTTGATGGAGCAGAAGGTCATCCAGACAGGAATGATCCCGAAGGTCCAGGCATGCATCCATGCGGTAACCAAAGGCGTCAAAAAGACCCACATGGTCGACGCCTGCATCCCGCACGCCCTGCTGCTCGAGATCTTCACCGACCAGGGCATCGGTACCGAAATCATCAGCTGAAGACGCTTTAGCTAAATATCACTGCGGCATGGGTTTATAAATAAATTCTTTTATGTAGGAAAGTCGTATTTGTTTTGTAACTTATTATTTGTCAGATGGTTAGCTAAAGCGTCTTGATTATGAAAAAGGAAGAGATGTTTCAGATATACAAGGATTATATTGTTCCCAGTTATACGAAGGTGCCGTTGATCTTTGTCAAGGGCAAGGGGAGTTATTTGTGGGATGTTGACGGCAAGAAGTATCTGGATTTCTTCCCGGGTTGGGGAGTGGGAAATCTGGGCCATTGTCATTCAAAGGTGATGTGCGCGATCCGTGACCAGGTGTCCAAGCTCATTTTTGTCCCGAATAATTACCATCATCTTCCACAGGCAAAGCTGGCAAAGGAACTGAACTATTGGACGCAGAAGCCGTACAAGGTTTTTTTCGCGAATTCAGGCGCGGAGGCCAATGAGGCAGCGATTAAGTTATCCCGGAAATTCGGCCAGGGAAGATTCGAGATCATCACATTCATCGATTCTTTCCACGGCCGCACGCTTGCCGCATTGTCCGCAACAGGCCAGAAAAAATACCAGGAAGGGTTTGCGCCGCTTGTCCAGGGATTCACTTCAGTCCCGTTCAATGACCTTAATGCGGTCAAAGCAGCTATCACTGACAAGACCGTCGCGATCATGCTCGAGCTGGTCCAGGGAGAAGGCGGGATCAACATCGCCACCCCTGAATTCGTCAAGGGCCTGCGCGAGCTGTGCGATAAACATAAACTGCTTTTGATCGTCGATGAGGTCCAGACCGGCATCGGCCGCACCGGCACGATGTTCTCCTGGCAGCAGTTCGGCATCGAGCCCGATATGTTCACGCTTGCCAAATCCTTAGGCGGCGGCCTGCCCATCGGCGTGATGCTGGCAAAAAAGGAGATATCCGATCTTTTGAGCCCCGGCACCCACGCCTCGACCTTCGGCGGCGGGCCGGTTGTCTGCCGCGCCGCGCTTGCAGTGCTTCGGGCAGTCCAAAAGGAAAAACTGCTCAAACACGTAAAAGACAGCGGGGCATATTTGTGCGAGGCGCTTAACAACCTTAAGGCAAAGCACGCTCATATCAAGGAAGTCAGGGCAATGGGGCTCATGTGCGGCATCGAACTGACCGTTCCGGGAAAGTCCGTTGTCGAGGCATGCATGCACAAAGGACTGTTGATCAATTGCACCCATGACAAGGTCCTGCGCATCATGCCTGCATTGAACGTAACCAGGGGCCAGATCAATAAGGCAGTCGAGATACTCGATACTGCGCTTGGCTCGTTATAATCACCGGTAACATGAGGAATGCCATGAAAAAGGATCTTTTGACCGTCGGCCAGTTGAGCAAACAGGAAATCTACGACATATTCTCGCTTACCGCCCAGATCAAAAAATTTCCGCGAAAGTATGGGGACGTGCTGCACGGCAAATCGCTCGCGCTTATTTTCCAGAAACCGTCGAATCGCACGTACGTGTCGTTCTACGTCGGCATGTTCCAGCTCGGCGGCACTGCGCTCTATCTCGGCCCTGACCAGATCAAGCTCGGCGAACGCGAAACCGTGCATGACGTCGCCAAGACTTTGTCCAGATATGTCAACGGCATCGTGCTGCGCACCTTTGCGCATCAGATGGTCGTGGATATGGCGCAATACGCCGATGTTCCTGTCATCAACGGCCTGTCCGACTTTTCGCATCCGTGCCAGGCATTGGCTGACCTGTTCACCATAAAAGAAAAATTCGGCACGCTCAAGGACATCACCCTCGCGTATATCGGCGACGGCAACAACGTGTGCAATTCGCTCATATCCTCATGCGCGAAGCTCGGCGTGCATTTGAACATCGCAACCCCCCGCGGGTATGAGCCTGATGCGAGTGTGGTCAAATCAGCGAGGGCTATCGGCCTGCAGTCCGGAGCCGTCATCAGGGTTTTTGACAAAGCGCTTGCTGCAGCAAGCGGCGCTGACGTTCTGTATACCGACGTGTGGGCGTCCATGGGCCAGGAAAAAGAGGCGCAGAAGCGCAAAAAGGCATTCAAGGCATTCCAATTGAATTCGAAACTGCTTGCCGCTGCGAACAAAGGCGCGTATATCATGCATTGCCTGCCGGCGCACCGTGGAGAAGAGATCACCGACGACGTGATCGACGGAGCGAATTCCATCGTTTTCGATGAAGCGGAGAACCGCCTGCACGTGCAAAAGGCGGTGCTTGTGCAATTAATGGGAAGATAATTCAGCGATTGCGCACACTATTTCAATATCAAGGAGAATCGTATAATGAAAAAGATCGTTCTGGCGTATTCCGGCGGGCTTGACACGTCCTGCGCTATAAAATGGCTCAATGACAAGGGATTCGAGGTCGTGTGTTTTATCGCAGACCTTGGCCAGGGCGAGGATTTCGACGCTATCGAAAAACGCGCGCTGGCCGGCGGCGCAACAAAAGTCTATTGCAAGGACCTGACCGACGAGTTCGTCAAGGATTTTATCGTGCCTGCGCTCAAGGCCAATGCGGTCTATGAGGGCAAATACATGCTCGCAACAGCGCTCGGCAGGCCGCTCATCGCCAAGTATCTTGTTGAGGTCGCGCATAAGGAAAAAGCGGAGTATGTCGGCCATGGCTGCACGGGCAAAGGCAATGACCAGGTGCGGCTCGAAGTCACCACAGCGATCCTCGATCCTAAATTAAAGATCATCGCTCCGGTGCGGGAATGGGAGTTCAAATCCCGCGAAGAGGAGATCGAGTATGCGATCAAGCACCGCATTCCCATCGATGTCACCAAGAAAAAAGTTTACAGCATTGACCGCAATCTCTGGGGCATCAGCATCGAAGCGGGTATCCTTGAAAATCTCGACCAGGAGCCGCCGGAGGACGCATACATTATGACCAAGTCCCCGACCGGCACCTCGACGTATCCTAAATATATCGAGATCGCATTCGAGAAGGGCGTGCCCAAAAAACTCGACGGCAAGCTTATGGGGCTGAAATCCATGATCAAAGCGCTCAATCAGCTCGGCGGAAGCTACGGCATCGGCCGTTACGATATGGTCGAGAACCGGCTCGTGGGCATCAAGTCGCGGGAGATCTATGAAGCGCCTGCGGCAACGATCCTTTATACCGCGCATAAGGAGCTTGAAGCATTGACCCTGGACCGCGAGGTCAGCCATTATAAGGAAATGATCTCGCTCAAATACGCGGACCTGATCTATTACGGATTGTGGTATTCGCAGTTGAAGCACGCGCTCGACGGTTTTATCAACGTGACGCAGCAGCACGTGACCGGTTCCATCAAACTTAAATTATTCAAAGGCACCTGCGTTGCGGTGGGAAGGAAATCGCCGTATTCGATGTACAAAAAAGAGCTCGCGACCTACGGCGCAGAGGATACATTCGACCAGAAGCTCGCCGAAGGCTTTATCAAGATCTGGGGAATGCCGTACAAGCGGTAACGTCTAAGGAGCGATCATGGCAAAGAAATTGTGGGGAGGAAGGTTCACCAAACAGATGAATCCTGCATTTTATGAATTTCAGAAGTCCATCCAATATGACCATAAGCTGGCGATGTATGACGTTTTTCATTCGCTCATACATATCCGGGCTCTTGTGCACACGAATGTTTTGAGCGCATCGGAAGCGTACAAGCTTGAACGCGCGCTTGCGGATATCCTCAAGGATATCAAGGCAGGGACGTTCACGTTCCACAGCGCGTCAGAGGATATCCATACTGAGATCCAGAACCGGCTGGAAGCCAAAGTCGGGGAAACCGCGCTCAAACTGCACAGCTTCCGGTCCCGGAACGACCAGATCGCTTTTGACGTCGCGTTCTATTGCGTGCATCAGGCGCAGGAGATCTTTAAACAGCTCGTGGCTCTGCAGGAAAGTCTTCTGGGACTTGCCGGTGAACATAAAAAGGAATTTTTTGTCGGCTATACGCATACGCGCAGGGCGCAGGTCATCAAGTTCTCGAAATACATCAAGGGTTTTGTGTCCATGCTGCATCGGGATCAGCACCGGTTCGAGGATTTTGCCAAGCACACGTATATCTTCATCGGCGCAGGCGCCATGGCCGGCTCGTACATCAAGTCGGCTGATTATGACAAAGCGGTCAAACGGTTCATGTCAACATATTGCAAGGACCTTCCGGTCAAGATCTCCGTTGTCAAGAATCCGCTCGACCACGTGTCGAACCGCGACGCGGCGATCATGTTCTTAAGCTACGCCGCGACTCTGCAGATGCATCTGTCGCGCATGGCAGAGGATTTCATCCTGTATTCGACACCGGAGTTCGATTATCTCGACCTGCCCGAAGAATTCTGCACAGGCTCAAGCTACATGCCGCATAAGAAGAACCCGGATTTCCTGGAGCTCGTGCGCGGCTACACCGGCAGGGTGTACGGCAACCTGACATCATTGCTGACGACCATGAAAGGCCTGCCCTCGACCTATAACCGCGATATGCAGCTTGACAAAGAGCCGCTGTTCTCTTCAGTCGAGATCATCAAGAGCGAACTGGCGCTTTTGGCCGAGTTCGTCAAAGGGATCAAGCTTAATATCGACGCGGTCGTAAAGGTCCTCGCGGACGAATCCATGTACGCGACCGAACTTGCCGAATATCTCGTGAGCAAAAAGATCGCGTTCCGCAACGCGCACGAGATCATCGGAAAGCTCGTGCGTTATGCGGAAGAGAATGATTTGAAACTTTCGGAAATACCCGATCACGTGTTAAAGGGTTTCTCTCAGCAATTAAACCAGAAGGAGCTGAAGCGCATCATCAATCCGCATTTCGCAGTCAATACAAAGCGCTCCCCGCGTTAGCAAGACGCTTTTGCTATCCTGCTGGCGCGTAGAAGGTTAGAGTTTATTTTTTTTGCCGGAGGGACTATGAGCAAACCGATTGTTATTGTTGGCTCAATCATGACTTCGCTGATCATGCTCGTTCCTGCCTCGGCGCAGCAGCAGGACGAAAAACTCACCATAACCACGTATTACCCGTCGCCGACGGGGGTATATCAGACCCTACGGGTTGCGCCGGGCAATAACCCGGCAGATTGCTCTGCCGCAGGCGCTCCTGAAGGCAAAATGTACTATGATGCGAGCGGCCGGGTTCTTCTTATTTGCAGTAATTCGACAATAGGGGGATGGGGGTACTATCCTGTTCCCGGAGCCGGTGGTTTGTGGGCTTTGAACGGCGCAAACCTCACGGTGGCTAATACGACATGGTACGTGGGTATCGGAACGTCGAGTCCGCAGTCCCTATTGCATGTGAAAGGGCTGCCTTACGCTGTTGTCGGAGATCATTCCCGTGTAGTCCTGGAAATGGGCGCTGAGGGAGTTAATGACGCGGCGTCGTTTACGTTCAGGAATGCGACATTTCCTGTGCTCGGCGGCATCGGTTATAATTCTCCTACGAGGACGGCATACGGCGGATTGAACTCGCTGAATATTGTTCAGGCGCTGAACGCCAATTTGACATTTGCTACGAGCAATACGGTCAGGGCAACGATTGACGGCTCAGGCGCAATGCATTATGGCGCATATACTCCCGGGAACGCGCACATTAATGCGTTTAATATGGAATTCGGTGGTTATAACCCGGTGGCAGCGAGCAAGAATGCAACGATCCTTTTTCACGATTGGGGCGTTGTCGCTCATCAACTCAGGTATCAGGGCGGCGTATTGTATCTGGAGGCGTCTTCATCCGTACCCGGATATGGATCGAATTCATATCCGGCCTTGCAGGTCGGGGGAAATATCACCGCGCAGGCTTTTTTCTACTCCTCTGACCGGGCGCTTAAGACCGATATCGAACCTGCGCAGAACAGCCTTGAGAAGATTTTATCCCTATCAGGCAAGACGTTCAAATGGAAGCAGGATGGGAGGCCGGATATGGGGCTGATCGCGCAGGACGTGGAGCAGGTGTATCCCGAACTTGTTTCGACTGATCCGGTCACCGGATTGAAATCCATCGAATACGGCAATCTCATCGCTCCTTTGATCGAGGCGGTGAGGGAGCAGCAAGGGCAGATCGATTTTCTTACCCATAAGGTCGAACGGTTGGAAGCCCGAGAACGGAGCGAGTAGTGATCATGAGGTATCTTGTGCCAATCGTTTTTTTCATAGTCGGCCTTTTACGTTTTAGCGGCTGGGGCGAATGCGAAGACGGTGTCAGGGTTAATAGTACCGCATCCGTGTGTGTTAGTAGCAGCGGCGGATCGTGGGTTGTGACAAATAATAGCCCAAAGGATGTGTTTGTCCCAAATGCAACACAGGTAGAGTTTGATGCTTTTTACGATAAAGCAGCTTCCCTTGGCATAACAGTGACGTCCATGACATTTACTCATGTTGCAGGTAGTGTAGCGCCGGTGACGAAAACCATAAGCTATGGAACCGTAAATACTGATCTTGGAGGAACTGGCACCAAATGCTGGATTACTCAGAACCTGGGTGCTGCACGTCAGGCAACTTCTGTTAACGATGCTACCGAAGCCTCTGCAGGCTGGTATTGGCAGTTTAACAAGAAACAGGGCTATAAGCATGATGGAACAACTCGCACACCCAACACTGCTTGGATAACTTCAATTAGTGAATCTAGTAACTGGCTCGTTGCCAACGATCCCTGTACTTTGTTGCTTGGCTCAGGTTGGCGTATTCCTACTTATACCGAATGGTATAATGCAGATAGCGGTTGGTCGATCGGGGCTAATGCTTTTGCTTCTATTTTAAAACTTCACCAAGCCGGCTATGTGGCTTATAGCCCCGCCGGGGCATTGCTCGAAAGTGGCAGCGGCGGTCTCTACTACAGCAGTACGCAATACAGCAGTACCTGGGGTTGGTACCTGATTTTCTGGGATGATTACAGCGGCATGGGGCATCAAAGTAAGGCAATAGGCCAGACCCTAAGGTGTCTTAAAGATTGATGTTCTAGACATCGCGCTGGCATTAAATGGGGTTGCGGCCTTGTCGTTACTGAATGAAGATACAAAATATAGTGCAATGATTAGAATTTTTGTTTGCATGTTTAGTATGGAAATAATAACGTGCTTGCTTGCAGGCAACTCTTCTTTTGCGAGTTCTGTAACAATTCAAGATGCGCAGGATCGTCTACTTGCTGTTCATTTACATGAAGTGTTTGACGCTAAAATTTCTCTTTTACCTTTCAAAGGGTTGAGGACAATGCCGGCGATTGCGGAAGTATCGAACGTTAAGAGTGGTGAAGCCGTGAAACTCACAATACCTGCGGCATATGTACCCGGCGCATTTGTGCTGAGAATCGACTATCGCGCGAAGGAGTCGGATACTCCTTATCCTGCAGAGAGAGTCATCTTTATCAATAAACAGGATGTTGAGTTGAAGGTTAATCCTCCTTATATAAATAATGACGAGAGAACTAGCTTTAACGTGGGCGAAGAAGAGAATCGGGTTTACAGTTCATTTATGAAAGCAAACAGTGCAAGGCGCATGCCCATAGATCTGCTCAGGCAGCTTTTGCTAAGTTATGACCGGCCGCAGTCGGATTTTTATACGCAGGGCGTAAAAGAGTACGAACAACGCAGGGTGGAATATAATAATTGGTTAACCGATCAGGCTCGGGCGCATAAGAAGCTTTATGTTAGCCATCTGTTCGGGTTTCAGTATATTCCGGCAGTGGTCTGGAGCGGGGACGAGAAAGATCATATGAACCAGATATTAAAAAATTATTTTGACGGGATAGATTTTAACGATCCGTTGATCATTCGTTCTAGCGAGATGTCTGTGTTTATGGACGCTTATATGGGGCTATACGGTTTGCAAGCTTCAACGACCGAATTGCGCGATTCTTTGTTTACCCAAGCCGGCAGCGTTGCTTGTGAAAAGGCGTCAAAGGGCGATCCACTTGTATACGGCTGGATGGTGGACTATTTTTATGCCGGATATGAAACGTACAATATAAAAAACGGGATGGTGATGTTGCAGAAGCATATCGATGATCCGAATTGTTTAACGTCAAAAAAACAACAAATTACCGAGCGCTTGGAGAGTATAACACGGTTAGCCTCCGGAGTTATGTCTCCGGACTTTGTGATGTCCGATAATAAGGGCAAGGATTTTGAGTTTCATAAATGGAAACCGAAAGCGCGGCAGAAATTACTGGTATTCTGGACCACCGATTGTATCGATTGCATGAAATTAGTTGAGGAATTACGGCAATGGCATGATCAAAGCGCGAACAAAAAGATAGTGGACATCGTTGCTGTTAATTTGGATGAGCCTGAAGTCGGGGTAAAAAGATGGGAGAAAGTGATCGGCATGACTCCTTTATGGAAACATTTGCAGGCTAAGCAGGGAGTCAATAGCCCTGTTGCGCGCGAGTATTCCATATTGAGCGCCCCGGCAATGTTTTTAGTAGACAGCAAAAACAATTTGATCATTTCTGTGCCCGAAAATATTGAACAGTTAATAGGCGCGTTGAAGACGCGTTAAAAAACCATTTGAAAAAGGAGAAATATCGTTCCATGCACGAATTCAAAATAAATAACCATCAGCTTTATTGCGAAGGCGTAAGGGTCCAGAATCTTGCGGAGAAGTTCGGCACGCCGCTGTATGTGTACAGCTACAACACTTTCATAGGCCATTTCTTGAAACTCAAAAAAGCATTCGCGCCTGTTAAACCATTGATATGTTATTCAGTCAAAGCGAATTCGAATCTGGCCATCCTCAAGGCGTTGGTTGAGCATGGTTCTGGTCTCGATATTGTTTCCGGCGGAGAATTATTCCGCGCGCTCAAGGTCGGTTGCCCGCCGCAGCGCATAGTGTACGCGTCAGTCGGCAAGACGGATAAAGAAATAGAAGAGGCGATACGAAAAGGCATCCTCTTTTTTAATGTCGAGTCGTTGCCCGAGTTGGAGAATATCAACCGCATTGCGCGAAGGCTTAAGAAAAAGACCAATGTCGCTTTGCGCATCAACCCGGACGTGGAAGCAAAAACGCATAAATATATCACAACCGGAAAGCTGACAAACAAATTCGGCATCGATTTCGACACCGCGACAGATATCCTGCGCATTGCAGGCGAGCTGAGCAATGTGACAATCAAGGGTTTGCATATCCATATCGGTTCCCAGATCACGATCGGCGAACCGTTCGTCGAGGCGATAAAAAAAGTCGTCGCATTTATCAAATCGAACAAAGCCAGGGGCGTTGATATCGAATACCTCAATATAGGCGGAGGCCTGGGCATCATATATTCGCATGAGGTTCCCCAGACTGCGGCGGAGTTCGCGTCAAAGGTCCTGCCCATACTCAAAGCAAGCGGATTGAAGATCATAATGGAGCCGGGCAGGTTTATTATCGGCTCTGCTGCGGTGCTTGTGACAAAAGTTCTCTATGTTAAAAAGACGCCCTTGAAGAAATTCGTC
>Ga0209096_1000443_pt1 | contig 56657 bp, 45 predicted proteins | sample AD_UKC034_MetaG_FD_184407 | JGI IMG/M metagenome (GOLD analysis project Ga0209096, IMG submission 184407) | Active sludge microbial communities of municipal wastewater-treating anaerobic digesters from USA - AD_UKC034_MetaG (SPAdes) (version 2) | ecosystem: Engineered > Bioreactor > Anaerobic >...
GGCTCCATCCATTACCGTAACAAACCCGAATGGCTTCAATACATGGACACAAGGGTCAACCCATACGATACGATGGGCCTATACCGGGAATCCCGGGCCCACCGTGAAGATCGAGGCGCTCCAGGGGACGACACTCCTGGGAGTAATCACCCCCGGCATCCCCATTGGGTCCGGTGGCGCCGGCTCTTACCGCCTGGTGCTCCCATTCAGCACGCCTCCCGGGACTGATTATAAGATCAGGGTCACCAGCACCGAGTACCCAGCATGCACTGATACGAGCAACTTCCCATTCACCATCAGCCCTGCCATTACGGTAGTGTCACCCAACGGCGGTGAAAAATGGATTCGTGGTTCCTCCCAGACCATACACTGGAGCTATAGCGGCGACCCGGGAACCACCGTGAAGATCGAGGCACTCCGGGGATCGGAGCTCCTGGCAGTGATCACCCCCTTCATTTCCATCGGGTCCGGGGGGTCGGGTTTTTACAGCCTGACGGTGCCATTGAGCTCGCCCCTTGGGACCGACTATACGATCAGGGTCACCAGCACCAGGTACCCAGCGTGCACTGATACCAGCGATGGCCCCTTTAGGATCAGTGAGGTCCCGACGATCACTGTCGCATCACCCAACGGTGGTGAAAACTGGGTGCAGGGATCTTTCCGGACCATCAACTGGAGCTACACCGGCGACCCGGGACCTGCCGTGAAGATCGAAGCATTCCGGGGGATGACACTGCTGGCAGTGATCAACCCAGGCACTCCCATTGGATCGGGTGGCTCCGGTTCATACCCCTTGACGCTCCCCTTCAGCACACCGCCCGGGACTGAGTACCGGATCAAGGTCACCAGTACCAGTTACCCAGCCTGTACCGATACGAGCGATGCCCCCTTCACCATCAGCCCTGCCATCTCCGTGGTGTCACCCAACGGTGGTGAAAACTGGATTCCCGGTTCCTCCCAGACCATCAGCTGGAGTTATACCGGTGACCCAGGACCCACCGTGAAGATCGAGGCACTGAGGGGCTCAAAAGTACTTGCAGTGATCAATTCCAGCACTTCCATCGGGTCGGGCAGCTCCGGCTCTTACGAACTGACGGTACCATTCGGCACCCCTCTCGGGACTGATTACCGGATCCGGGTCACCAGTACCAGTTACCCAGCCTGTACCGATACGAGCGATGCCCCCTTCACGGTCAGTACGATCTCTTGAGACAGAAAGAGACAGGGAGAGAACCCTGTCACAATAAATTTCAGGAAAATCCGCTGATGAGGCGATATGTCAAAAATTTATGGCTTTTAAAGACCGTGAAACAGGTTCATTGGTAGCCCATTTGAACATTCATCACGTCTATTTCGATGATCGGTATCCTGGGTATCGGACTAATTGGTGCATCCGGTTTGTCGAACATCAAGCGGCTGTCCCCTGTTTATACAGAAGGATCGACGAACCCCTCCCAGCGTTCACATTGTGATCGGGCATCATCGCGTTCGCACTTAAATTTTCGACAGAACAGAATTTTCCCCTCGTCATCTTCACGGAGAAAAATTTGTCGATACTCACACCCTGTGCATGGATTCATACGGTCAGCCCCCTCCTTCCTCTTGGGGAGCATTGGTTCCTTAGTCTTCCCCTATTTCTCATACCTTTTCATTGTAGTATTTTGACCTAATGATAAGCTTCCTGGCCGGTCTTCCGTGCTGACCGAATAGTCCGGCGCTGGGGTGCAACGATTATTGTTGTTAAAAATATCTATGTTCCGTTCTGTTGAAAAGATGGTTGCTGCACGTGTACTTATACCGGGGACCATCCTGTCACTGGGCCTTGACTCAAAAGACGTTCTCCAACGCCTCGCTGAATGGTGATGTCGTGAGGAGGCGGGATAATTTCTTATTGGTTAATCAAGACATATCTCCTGTTCATCGATAGGAAACCCAGGGAGGAGAAGAAGAAATGCTGACCGTTTTTGCCACAATGCCTATCAAAGAAGGAAAGATGGATGAAGCGTTACAAGAGATACGGGGGCTGCTCGTGAACGTGGCCAAAGAGCAGGGGACCGTCCTGTATTCGGTGAACGTTGATACGGCCAATCCCAATACCCTTGTCGTGGTCGAACAATACACCGACCAGGATGCCCTGAATTTCCATTCTTCCACCCCGTATTTCAAAGAATTTTTCACCAGTGCCAGCGGATTGCTCGGGGGAGCTCCGGAAATTGTGACCATGAAAGAAATAGCCAGGGCAAAATAATCAGTTGCTGTACCTCCTCTTGACTACCGGCCTCCTGTCGTTTGATTGCCGATGCACAACGCGGAAGGCCGGAACCACCCCGCTGCAAAAAAAGGATTTATGCCCAAGGATACCGTTCCCGGTTGCCAGGAACCTTCACGCCATCCCGGATTGGATCGCGGTCGCCAGTCTCTCCGGCTGGAGCGACCCGAGCAGGAACGACCTCCCGCCTTCCAGCGTGACCTGTACTCCCCTGTTCCCCGAGACATTGTAGGCCCACCCCTTCCTCCCTATCCGGATTCCCCAGCCTCCGTACTCAAGGATAGGCCGGTAGGTAACAGTCTCTGCTTTGACAATGGTGGCGAGGGGCAATTTCCGCCATTGGAGATGGAGGGGGAACATACGAAACCGGAGGTCGGTCCTTGTGACCTGGACCTCGAGTCTCATCACGATGAACCAGACCGGGAAGAGGAACCCGAATATCACAAAGAGGATAATTACCAGGATGTCGGGGGCCGGGTTTGTCCCGAACGGCTCCCCTATCACGATCTGCAGGAGGAAGGAATACCATGCGAGTAGGGCGATGAACCCGACGAGCAGGAGGATCCAGATCTGCCGGAACCGCTGCTCTTCACTATACACCACGCTGTCTCCAGAGGGATCCCCGATCATGGTACAAGAGTCGGTGTTCTCCGGTGAAAGGATTTTTGGTCGCTCGGTATTCCTTCTCCGGGGGTGAGTCTTTTCCGTAATGACCGAAGCGATACAAGGTGAAGATTCCACCAATTATCCTCTGGCTGTCGATGATCGCAAATTCCAGGGTGATGCTGTTCTGTCCCAGAACATCTATCATATATTTTTTTTATAAAATAAAAAAATTGCAAAAATAAGAATTAGTATCACCATCACAAAAAATAGGAATACATTGATAAATATTGATGATAATATCATCAAATTCAAAATCAGAGGCAATATATCCATATAAAATTTTGATGTTCTCGTGCCGATCGATGAGAGAGGTACCTTCCGGACACACAATTTTGACACAATTAAAAACGATGCAAGGATTATGCCCAGAACAAGAGAAATTAAGATTAAAACAAGGTTGAAATTGATATATCCACTAACAGTGGAGTGATATTTCATTGAATTTTCATTTAAATTTTTCATCGGGGATATTGAAAATTGATTTGCGAAAGGAACAAAATACCAGAACGTTGCGAAACCCAAGGCAAAAAATGATGCAACGACAATGCAGAATCCGAGAGAGAAGAATAGGGAAACCCTGATCAGTGGAAATTTTTTCTGTAGATGTGGCTGGCCGACCATCAAGAAAGGCACGAAGTTTAATCGGATAATCAGATAAGAAAAAAAAGTTAGTATCCCAAACATGAGAACAACGGAAGTGATCTGTTGTGCCAGGGTATGCGGAAGAACTAACCCGCTGAACAGGAAAAAAAATCCTGAGTAGATTCCTAATATGAAAGGTAAATAGCCCCGGAAATCAAAAAATTTTATTGGATTCTTAGCAAAATCTTTTCTCTCTGAAATCATTGGGTGTGTTCGGAGAAATGCAAATATTTTTTCCACCGATAAAAAAGCCAGTCTCCTTTTTGTTATACTCGCTATTGCCTCAAATCGTGACAGTGTGTCGATCAAATCAGACTCTCCAGCCAGGTGCTGGATTGCATATGCGTCGGCATAAAATTCTCTGGTTCTCAGTATGAGATGAATCAGATAGTGCAAAATGATAATAATAAAAATGAAGAAAAAGCCGAGGATTAAAGAATCGGTAAAATACTTGATGATCTGCTCAATAGAAGAAGTGTCATAGGATACTAAACTGCCCGTGGCTATGATAATTCCATTGATCGCCAAAAAAGACAAATTAAAAATTATTAAAGGATTTATCAGATTCAATAACGATATCACGAGTTCAATTCTCTTTGGATCGTCACTGGAGATATGACCAAATTCATGATATATTATCGCTTGAAATTCATTTGGTTTTTCCGAGAATTTTTTTATAAATCCCTCGCTTACTACCAAATAATTGTTGAATATATGTCCCATGGTGAAAATATCGATTTTTATTGAATTACTGTATAAAACTTTGAACTTTTTATTCAGCCCGATATTTTTTGCACTATCCCTGATAAAAGTCTCAAGTTCTGGATATTTCCGATTCAGGTCGATTAAATTATTAGTTCTTATCGTAATCCATGGTTTTAAAAAATATACCCCTATCGATCCCATTAAAATGACCGCCGGGAGGAGGATTATGTATTTGCCCTGACTAGTGCTTGAAACATAAAAATCCGGGTTTATCAGTATTTTATAGATAATAATCGTTGAATTAACGGTCAAATATGAAAGAAAAAAGAGAGATGATAACCCGATTATCAGGGTTAAAATAATCAAAATAGTGGTTTCCGAAGAGAAAGTAAAGATATGGTCTCTCTCAAGGTGGTCCATTTGGATTGATACCTTATTGTTAATCTGCCTTATTCTATAAGTCCTCTTCGAAAAGCGGATGATTTATTAAATACCATGATTTAATGGTACTGGAATATCCCTATGAACGAGGAAAAGGCAGTATGTTGTTCAGTTTCCAAAGATATCGTAGCTGAAATATTCCCTGATGAGGATCCAGGTGCCTGTGACATTATTGTTGAAGAATATTTGTCCAATTCTTCCTATGAACTTTCTGAAAACCGGAACTATAGCTTTATTGAAATTCCTTTCCTTGGTGAACTCATTGTTCCCATTATATGTGCCCTCGTTGTTGAAACAGTAAAAGAAATATATCATAAACAAATCACGATGAAAGATAATGATATCCAACAAAAAGCTTACATCGCCTCACTGGAAGCCGGGTTGAAGCCGGAAGAGGCAAAGAAAATATCTCAGGAGTTCGTCAAATCCTTTAAAAAACACGTATTCATCCGATAATTTTCGTTATTCTGAAAAATGTTTTGAGTCTGCACGATACACGCCATTTCCAGGGGATTTCCGGGTCACGCTACAAGAGTCCGCCCTCACCGGCCAAAGGATTTCCGGTCCTTTGGTATCCCTTCTCCGAGGTAAGTCTTTTCCCATCATGAACGAATCACTACACAATGAAGATTCCCCCGATTGTCCTCTGGCTGGTGATTGCCGCCAACGCCATCATGTTCGCCTACCTGATGATCATCATCCCTTTTGCATGCCGGAACCTCGCTCTCGTCTCGAACGGGACCGCGTCCTGTGGCCTTAACACCGGGGCATACCTGATTGCGATTGCCAACTGCCTGGTGGCGACTGCTGCGGCTCTGATGCTGATTCACGAATGAAAAAGGGACAGGGGTGGCCAGTCAGTCAACAGCTCCGAACCAACCAATTCCTCAACCATACCGGATTTCCATCGGGCTGACTGCTATCTCCAAATTGAACTCTCCTTCTTCCTTCACCCACTGATAGTGAAGGGATCCTCGCTTGTATAGGTGCATCTTGGATAGCTGGTGCTGGTAATTCGGAACCTGTAATCATTCCCGAGAGGAGTGTTCAGCGGTAATGTCAGGTTGTAGGAACCTTCACCGTCCGATCCGAGGGGATAACTGGAGGCAATTGTTGCAAGGACGGCCTCCCCTCTCAAGGCCTCGATCTTCACCGTTGGACCGGGATTTCCACTATAGGTCCAGGTGATTGGATAGGTAGATCCCTTGATCCAATTCTCTCCACCGTTGGGAGATACCATCTGGATCGCAGAACTGACGGTAAATGGATCATCACTCATGTCAGTCCAAGCGGAGTTACTGGTGCTGGTGATACGGATCAGATAGTCTGACCCCAACGGTGTATTGTAGGGGAGCGTCAGATTATAGGACCCTGAACCACCGGAACCGATGGGAGTACTGGGGGTGACCACAGCCAAGACCTTATCCCCTCTTAGCGCCTCGATCTTCACCGCTGGTCCGCGATTTCCGGTATAATTCCATTGGATGGTCTGAGTGGATCCCTGTATCCAGTTCTCCCCACCGTTTGGCAGGATTACACAGATAGTGCTGAAGTGGAACTTCTGGATGCGGTGGTTATAATAGTCTCCTACGTATACGTTCCCTTCGCTATCGACCGCAACACACTCTGGATAATCGAATTGGCCATCGTCAGATCCAGGACCTTCACCCCATTTCGTGATAAAGGAGCCAGCGGAGTTGAACTTCTGGATACGGCGGTTTCCAGCATCTGCGACGTAAACGTTCCCCGCATTATCGGTTGCTACTCCATATGGATCAGAGAACTGGCCATCGTCAGATCCAGGACCTTCACCCCATTTCGTGATAAAGGAGCCAGCGGAGTTGAACTTCTGGATACGGCGGTTTCCAGCATCTGCGACGTAAACGTTCCCTGCGCTATCGACTGCAACGCCATATGGAACATTGAACTGGCCATCGCCAGATCCAGGACCTTCACCCCATTTCGTGATAAAAGATCCAGTCGAGTTGAACTTCTGGATACGGTGGTTAAAAGAATCTGCCACATACACATTCCCTGCGCTATCGACTGCAACGCCATATGGAACATTGAACTGGCCATCGCCAGATCCAGGACCTTCACCCCATTTCGTGATAAAAGATCCAGTCGAGTTGAACTTCTGAATTCGGTGGTTATTGGCATCTGTTATGTAAACGTTACCAATGCTATCAACTGCAATGCCATGGGGAACATTGAACTGCCCAACCCCTGAGCCAACGCTTCCCCACTTCGTGATAAAAGTGCCAGTTGGGCTGAACTTCTGGATGCGGTAATTGCCAGTATCTGCCACGTATACATTCCCTGCGGTATCGACTGCAACACCAATTGGATAATGGAACTGGCCATCGCCAGATCCCTCTCTTCCCCACGTGAGATCGAAGACGTAGGATTCAGCTATTGCACTGGTATTGGGAATGACCGAGAAATATGAATCGCTCGTATCGGAATACGTGCTATTGCTGGGGCTTGAGATTCGAATCCGGTAATTCGAGCCAAGTGGGGTATTGATGGGCAATGTCAGGTTCATTGAGCCTGATCCTCCCGATCCTACCGGAATCCCCGGGGTTATCACCGCCATGACGGTATTTCCTCTGAGGGCCTCGATCTTCACCAAGGGTCCAGGATCACCGGTATAGTGCCAGTTAATGGTCTGAGTAGAACCCTGCTGCCATTCCTCCCCACCATTCGGAGAGAGGACCGTTATTGGGGGGATAATGGCAAAGGGAGCATCGCTCGTATCGGTGCAGGTTGCATTACTGATGCTGGTGATGCGGACCAGGTAATCAGACCCTAACGGAGTGCTATACGGGAACGTAAAGTTGAATGATCCAGACCCATCGGATCCGATGGAAATATTCTGGGCGATGACCCTGACCGCTGTTCCTTTGACCACTTCTATCCTGACCGACGATCCGGGATCACCGGTGTAGTTCCATCTGAGAGTCTGGGTGGAGCCCTGTGTCCAGTTTTCACCGCCGTTTGGTGAAGTCACGGTGATGGTGTTGTGCATGGAGGTCAGGGCAAGATTATGCCAATCCCCAGCAGCAATGTGCTCAAACGTCATCCCTTGCGGGACCTCACATTCACCGTGCTCGTTATAACCCCATGCAACAACCGACCCGTTCTCTTTCAGGGCAAGGCTATGCCAGAATCCTGCTGAAATCGCTTTAAAATCATTTCCAGGGGGAACAGTGCACTGGTTGTACATATTAAAGCCCCAGGCAGTAAGCGATCCATTGGATCGCAATGCGAGACTATGCCAGGAATTTGCAGCAATGGCGATAAAGTCGTTTCCAGGTGGCACATTGCATTCGCCGACGGAATTATCCCCCCATGCGACGAGAGAGCCGTTAGATCGCAATGCAAGGCTGTGTCTTCCGGCGGCTATTGCCACAAAGTCATGTTCATCCGGTACGTTGCATGCCCCTTCCCCATCATATCCCCAGGCGACGATGGTGCCATTGCTCCGCAACGCCAGGCTGTGCATACTCCCGGCAGCGACCGCAATGAAATCATTCCCTGGGGGGACCGTTGTCTCGGAACCCCATGCTGCGAGAGAACCATCGGATTTGAGGGCGAGATTGTGGCTATTCCCGCTGTCGATTGCGATATAATCGGTTCCCGACGGTACGGTGCATTGGTCAAACATGTTCTCTCCCCATGCAACAAGAGATCCATTGGATCGAAGTGCAACACTATGATTATCTCCACCTGACAGGGCTATGTAATCATTATCCCCAGGAGCTTCGCATTGTCCGGAGATGTTGTTCCCCCAACATACGATATACGAAGGACTCACCGACTGGGACGGGAGAACATGAATGACTTGAGTCATTGTGTCTTCACCACCAATACCAGAAACCGTAAGATTGACAGAGTACGTTCCTTTTTGCGTATAGGTATGCGTGACTACCGTGACATTTTCTGCAACCGTACCGTCACCAAAGGACCAGAATCGGGAGGTGATGTTGCCAGTTGAGTTGTCGGTGAACTGAATGGTAAGGGGGACTTGGCCCATAGTTCTGTTGCTGGTGAAGTAAGCACGATAAGGTATCTCAGTAATGAATTGGGAGATTTCACTAGAAGTAACCCCATCATAGGGATCTTTTGCAACAACTTTCCAGTAATAAGGGGTATTTTCCTCCAATTCAGAATAATAATACATATTCAAGGTAGTGTTCTCGATCACCAAGGGAGGTACAATCGAGGTTCCAAGATAAACATCATACATGAGAGACTCATTATTGGGATCGTGTCCTTCCCAGAACAGTGAGCCGTTTACAGAGATATCTACTGCATTATTCCCAGGGTAGGTAAGATTGGGGATTTCTGGAGGAATGTTAATCCCTTTAATAGTGACGATTGTATTGGTTTGTGTCTCTTCAAATGCACTGGGGAAATAAACCGTTGCGTAGTTGGTTACGAAGGTTCCATCCGGAACTGTTGATAAAAATTTTACGCTGATATTCGCATGTCCGCCTTCACCTGGCGGGACAGTGCCGACGTCCCAATAGACCGTCCGGTTCTCAGGGAAATAAATACCTCTTTCTGTAATCTGTTGTCCTGTCGCGACACTATACATTGGGCTAATTTCGAGAGTTGATTCGTCAAGGGATGGATCTAAGCTATCAGTAACATATACACCAAAAGCACTTCCATCTCCTTCGTTTTCATACTCAACTGTGTAATGTAACGGTTCATCTGCAGGGTGGTGTCCTTCAGGGCCATATTTCTCGTTGGGATCATGTGCAGTTACATGAGATATGATTCTTTTATCGCTCTGGGTTGAAGGAATCGAATATTTTCCAAGATTTTCAAATGATCCATTGAATGGATACGTATCCTTTTTAATATAATGATCAATTGTCCAGTCAATTAAAAGAGAATGTACCTTCATTTGATCGAGAGGATTTACATGATAATAATGTCTGTAACTTAAATCAATAGTATTTATATCATATTGGCTATCACCATTGACATCACCATTGCCATTAGCGTCAGATGGTACGAATAATTCCTGATTTTGCCGATTCGCACCACCTATCCAAAAAGATGTTTGGTCTGGAAGTTGTGATTGGTCAATACCTTCCAGTAAACTTTCAATATCGATGTAGGGACCCAGCATATGTAAATCGGGTACCCAGGGAGTAAAGGAAGTAAATGGAATTATGAATTTTAACTCATCCGCCACTGTCCCCGCTAATTCAGCATTAATACCCGGGTGAATATCCTGATAAAGAGGATTTATGTCAAAATCAAAATTTTTATTAAAATCAATAATATGAATGTTGTATATCATATCCTGATTTGATTGTATTATGAAAATTTTCTTTTTGACATTTCCATTTTTAATTAGATTTTTAAGATTTTCTTCTGTTATCAATGCAGGAGCAACGAAGAAGGCATAATCAGCTGTTACTTTTCCGGTCTTTAATTTCTGATATAATGTTTGAGTTCCTCCACTATGACTGAATACCACATCATAATGTCCATCGATATATTTTCCATTCTGATACTCGATATCTACATAGTTTTCATTAGTGTAGTATTCTAAATAGGCAAGATACGTATGTAAAGCACCCCGAAGGTCAAACGGTACTTGCTTGAATTCTTCCGGTATTTTTTGGGGATCATTCGTTTCATAATAGGAATTAATCCTTATTGCATCCAAACCCGACGCTCTGGTTAACCTGTCATTTCCATCTTCATTGGTTATGGAGGGGGTCCACCCTATTCCAGGATAAAATGCATTTTTCGCCAATTGGGATTCCTTTGTAGCTGTAACGGATATTTCATAAAATGGTTGTGCATAGGTCTGTGTCAATTCATCCAATTTTATTTGCATTTCAAAAGAAAGATGCCGAATTTCTCCGGGATATAAATCTTCAATTATCCAATATGCCCATTTTTTATGAATCTCATGTTCTATTTCTAATGCATTAATATCTCCATTTATTATTATTTCATATGTGTTTTCAAAATCCCTCTCCTTTTTATAAAAATGACTTCCTAGTCCGCACGGAGGTATTAATTCAAATACAGGTGAATATTCAATTTGAACTATTACCATGCCGGTATTTTCTTGGCCTTGATTTCTAACGTCGACAGAGTAAATTTTTGTTTCCAGGTTGCTACTCTTCAAAGGAGCAGACATATGAACTACGACTTCACTTTCATCAATATTCTCCCACACATTAATCTGCGATGTTACTACCTCCGATGCTATTCCCTTATCATCGAGAACACTTAGCTCAATTTCGTGCGCACCTACGTCTTGGAATTTATAATAATGAATTGGAGCAAATGACTCAAATTTCATACCGTTGTCAATTCTCCAAATATATTTAGTAATAATTCCACCAACAGGACTGTACGATTCTGATGCATCAAGAACAACAGTCCAATCAGTTACCGGAGACGGAGGATTTATCGTGAAATCTGCAACTGGAATCTCTGATGGTTCAATAGCAGGAGTATAAAAGTAGAACCTGTCAGTATTAGGAATACCCCATCCTGAATCATTATGAGAATTCATATTCCAGCGATACTTTTTCCCCTTTTGGAGAATATTTACGGGTAATTCATCAAATGAAGTTCCTTCCAGAACGATCCCCCTTGCCTGTGAATTGAAGATGAGATCGGGATTATCCTCCCCCTCTGTGATATCGCTAATATATAATCCATATTTATCGGCATTTGGAACTGCAGTCCAACTGAAGGTTGGTGTAAGATCGGATAGTTCACCAGGCGATTCATCAGTACCTGGGGAGAGGAGGACAGGAGGATCAAGTAAAGTGGAAGGAATTGGGGCTTTGAAGTATAATCGTTCAGAGTAATTTCCCCATCCGCTAAGGCTATGGGTATTCATATTCCAGCGGTATTGCTTCCCATTTTCAAGAATTCCCGGGGATAAATCATATCTGGTCCCGGCAATGGTTATACCGCGTGATTGGGAATCGAAGACAAGGATGTTAGAATCTAAATCACGAATGTACAAACCATAACCATCCGCCCCAGGAACACCGCTCCATGTGAATGAGGGGGTGGTATTATTAATAGTAGGACCCGGACCAGTTAATTCTCCTGGGGAGAGGAGAGTTGGTGGCGGCAATAATTTTGTGGAGAGAGGTGATGTCACTTCAAACGTGAATCCTTCCGATTCATTGCCATCAGGATTTTTTACCGCAACAAAAAAGGTACCTTCAATTGCAACATCCTCTTTCAAAATAGTCGCGTTGAGTTGTGTGTCTGAAACAAAGACAGTTGGACGTTCATCCCCATTCCAGAGGATTGTCGCCCCATCAATAAAGTTCGTGCCGGTCACTTCCAGAGTGAATCCGTCGCTGCCGGCCTTTACGGTAGAGGGTGAGAGAAAGGTGATATTTGGGATGAATCCTTCGAATAATTTTGTATATAATACTGAATAATTTCCATTGTCATATTTCGAATACACAAAATGGGGGTTATTATTCGGATCGAGCTCGAATTCAAGAGATTGAAAGTATTTCTCGGTATTATCAACTATTTCCCGTTTCCATTGTATTCCATCGAAAAATTCATAGATTATATCATATTCACTTTGAATACAACGGTCACCCCCATCCGAAGTGCAGTTCTGATAAAGATTTGCTATGTGTGGATTGTCTGCCTGATCAAGGGATAGGGCCAGTTCTTGGCAAAATGACCAATGTTCTTGGTTCCAGAGCTTCTCCTGATTCCATCTGTAATATTTATCCTCATAGCAATATGTTGGCTGGCTAGAATAGAGCGAAAGGGGGCTATACCACATTGCATTGTCATACACAATTTTGGGATTTTGTGCATCATCAAGGACTAAATCCAAGGCGTTTGGAGCGAACGGAATGCCAGAAATAGTGGAACTATGCCAACCAGATGTATCTTTTACATAATAATACAGATTGTGAGAGCAGCCATAATACCCACAACTTGTTATTGAAAAAGCTATACGGGGATTGCCCATGGAATCGATAGCAAGCGATTGGATAGACATCTCAGTGGATGCTGGAGTGGATTCAGTGTGCCAATTTACACCATCAAAGTATGTGTACATATGCGATTGATTCAAATAGACTAAATGTGGATTCCCATTTGAGTCCAATGCAAGGTCACAATTCCAACCATTCTCCAAGAAGGTAATTTCCTGATTTCCATCAGATGTAATTTTTAGGTATTTCAATTGTCCAGTGTCCGAATCATAGCCATCAAGAGGAGCATTCAAAATAATATGGAATATTCCTGATTTATCGAGTTTGAACTGGCTTTCATACGGACCCATAAATTCATCAGAATTCTTTAATTTCCGGAAATTTTGTTGATGCCAGCCGGTGACATTCTTCCACACATGTTTTAAATAGCTACCAGACGGTGAGACTGAGATATAAACAATATGCGGATTCTGGTTTTGATCGAGTTGGAAATGCACCGTTCCTTGGATTGATCCTGATTCATTTATCTGTTCAATATCCCATTTGGAATCAGTCGGTTCAACGATAATATACTTGAAGGTATTTTGGGAGGTTGATTGGGCGCCATTTGGATTTTGGACCACGATATTATAATATCCACTTGATTTTCCATTCAGATTAAATCGACAAATGATCCTGTCTGCCCCTGAAAAAAATTGGGTTGCACTTGGAATAATGTCAGATTGACCTGGTTTTACAATTTTTACTGAGGTATCCGAAGATATTCCTGTCCCATAAATTGTAATTTCTTTTTCATCTGGAGAATAACTGTAAAATATTAAAGGCTCAACACTGGTCACTAAAGGATGAAGAAGAGCAGTATCACCTACTCTAACTATCCAACCATCCCAGCCTATTCCCTGATGGTATCCACTCACATCACCATCATTCGATGTAGTAAGGCCAGTTAAGACATATCCTCCATCTGTTGGATGGACAATTGACCGTGACCTTTCATCTCCACTTCCTCCATAGCACTTCTGCCATTGAATAGTCCCATCAGGTGATACTTTTGAAAGTAAAATATCATTTTGACCATGATACCCTGGGCCAGTGTTTGTATTAGAGAGCAGCAACAGGGAATCATCTGATAATTTTTCACTGAATGTGATTTCACCAAACTGCTGTGAATTGTAACATTTTTGATTCACAATTGAGCCTGATTCCAAAATTTCAAGAACCCACAGATCTCTCTGTTCCATCGGGGCAGTAGATCTCAGATCCAGAAGATCTCCATCTCTTGAATTGGTGATACCAAGGATGAGAAGGTTATTATTTTGCATTTGGAAAATAGCTATTGGAGAATCTGAACCAGATCCACCAAAACACTTTTGTTGAATCAAATCTCCCTGTTGGTCGATAGAAACATACCAGATGTCTGAATCCCCATGATTGCCTGAAACCTGATAATCATTTGATGTTGTCGATACTGAAAAGGCATATCCTCCACTATTTTGGATAAACCGGTTGAGATCAATATCTCCTTCTGAATTTCTCCCTCCATAACTCCTATCCCAGTCAATATTTCCATTTGAATCAATTTTTTTGATAGTAACATCTGTGCTATTAATAACCTCATTTCCTAAGAACAATTGGCCGCCGTCAGGTGCTGATTGAAGTTCGCACGGTCCTCCTATACTACCAGTTCCAATTTCTTCTTGTGAAAATATATTTCCCTGTGAATCCAATTTTATTAATTTATAACGATAATATTCTCCAATAACAATAAATCCCCCATCTTCTGCAAAATTGATCTCAAACCCATAACGTGCATCGGGGTATTGATAGTCCCATTCTATGGTTCCATCGCTCCTTAATTTGCTTACACCAATACGGGAGTCCCCACCGCAAAGAATGATATCCCCCGAAGGAGATTCTCTACAATCACGAACTAGATAATTCAAACCTTGTTTCCATTGGATGTAACCATCAGAGTTCATTTTCAATATGATGCTAGTACCAGTAACATCGATGAAATCTCCATCAGCGCGGTCAGTCCTAAATAAGAGAAGAGCGCCTCCGTCATGAGTCTCAACAACCTTAAACAACACATCGGACTGAGTTCCCCCTATGCATCGTTGCCATTCAATGTTTGGGGGCTCTTCGCCCATGACAGGTACACATATAGAAGAAATAGTCAAAATCGCGATCAGAATCAAATAAATATCATTCTTGATATGCAACATTTACTGCCCCCATATTTTGTGAATTTTGCACCAACCAGCCCCCTATCAGAAATACTAGCGAACGAAATGACATGTATTAGTAGTCGGATTGGTCAATTCACTTAAGTGTGAAATTAACAAATTGGAGATATATGGAACTATCGATTTTATTTTTCACGTGCTTTTAAAAATACTATGGACTTTGGTGAAGATCTTTTCACTCTTCGCACTTCTCCAATGTATCAGCGTGATAAATGAATAGCATCACACCGAATATCACCGAATGCCCGAACTATCCTTTGTCTATCCTTCGATGGTTCAGCCTGAAGGAACCTTCAGAGGAGGTCTTCTCTCCCGCTGGGAAGAGGCTTCCCATGTCGATTGCAACTACATTGAAATTCCTGCAAATTTTGTAAAGAATGCCCATGAAGAGAGAGTAACTGGCGTCAAGGTCTGCCAGATGCTGACTGATGATGCTATCAGTCATCTGTATACTTCCTCATACCAAGTTCCTGAAGACCTCCGTTATATTCTCCATACTGAGCCATCTTTTGCCCATTCGGATTCCAACGGAATCAAACGTCCGGCAGCAGATCTTCGCTGGCATGATCAGGAGTGGGTCTCACAATTCAGTACAATGCTTATTTCAATCTCCGAATACCTTGGAAAACCTGCGGATATCAGGAGATTCATCCTGGTTCAAACCGATCGGTCAGAATGATAGATATCGTCGCTTCGATGGAATCTACCCAGGGGATTTATGGTGACAATTTTGGGCATCATCCTCCTAAAGTGGTCCTTGAGAACCGGCTTGGTTCGAATGTTGAAACCGGGCGGGATCTCCGCGAATTCTGGATGGCCATGGAGGAACATACTCCAGAATTATGCGATTCCTGCGGGATTGTCCTTGATCTTTCCGTTCTCTTTAATACTGCACGAAAGAAGGGGGAGTCGTACTCCGAGTATCTCGATATTATTCCCATCGAGGGGATCAAGGGGATTCATGTGCATACCCTCCACAGAGCCACTTCACCTGGTGATGCTGTGCCATGGGATCTTGCATTCGCGAAAGTGAAGCAGATAGAGCATGATTTCTTCATCAATCCAGAGATTCATCATAAAAATAAAGTAAGGGAGACGATTGGGTTTTGTAGGGACATGATTCGTTGAAAAAATGTAATATTTTCTTTGAACCTTTTTCACTGCCAGAATTTAAGCTATTTGGGATCCGCCAAGAGCCTTCACAATCGATTGAACATAGGGGACCTATCTTGTTATGCTCGGTGAAACCAACCCAATATCACAAACTGAAATTTAGAGGTCATCAGTAGCCTGTAAAGTACAGATTTATTGGAATAATAAAGAAATATAATTTTAAAGCCCATTTGAACATTCATCCAATCTATTTCGATTCATTCAAGGAAGTAATTTTTAATAAAAATCAAATATTCAGAAGACATGGATAAAGAGACACCTGCTGTTGCCAGAGTATATGGGATTTCTGGTAGTTCTCGATATATTTTAAAAGGATTACAGCCGGTAAATGGGAAAAAATTAACGACTTTCGATGAAATTAACGACTTTTATCATAACTATGAAAAGATTCTTGAAGAGACTCGGAAGAATTCGACGGAACAGCAAGAAGAGATACTTCAGGGTTTAAACACCGATGAGGAAAGACTTGAACTCCTTTTAAAACAATGTAACACTCAACAAAAGAACGGCCATAATAATTTTTTTGCAATTATCTGTTCAACCGTTCAAGGTTATTTCAGCAAATACAAAATTAATAAAGACCTAAGAACTGTTCGGACCCGAAAAGAACATTTAATTGCATACAAACAGAGAAATATTGAAAATGAATGCAATAAGGTCACCGATTCTTTTCATTTCATCGAGCAGAATAAATCCTTTTTAATTGGTGCATATGCCGAAGAGCAGGTTATCCAGATTCTTTCGCAACTACCAGATGAATATGTGGTTATCAATGATGTAAATCTCCGTTTTAAACCGCCAATTTATTGGAAAGAAAAGAACGACCACATTTTGACAAGCCAGATAGACCATATTGCAATTGGCCCCACGGGTATGTATCTTATTGAAACAAAGAATTGGAAACAATTCGATATCGATACAAGATCCGATGATTTAATATTTCAGGTTCGTCGTTCAAGTTACGCATTGTGGAGATATTTATTAAAAAACCATCCCCGGCAATCAGTGCCGAGAATTCGAAATGTAATTGTCTCGAAATCTGGTTTTAATGCAAATCAGAAGTTGGACAGATTTATTGATACCTGACTTCGCCAGAAGAAGGATGAGAAGGTAATGTTTAGAGAATTTGATGCCAAAAAACACAACCTTCTCATTAGGCAATGTAGCGTTAATCGATAAAATTGATTCGGAGACTACCTTCTTTGAATCGATTCTTGGAGGGATTGGGGGACGGAGTAAATCGTTTATCCCATCGGTAAAACTACTTATTAGCAACAAGCTCAATCAATCCGTATCGATCAACAAGATTCTGGAATTTACGCCAGAAGAACTTCTTACCACGTTAGGATTTGAGAATAAGGCTTCAGACCGAAGTTTGTATCGGGTCCTGGAGCGCCTTGGAGAGCGCCAGCCGGTAATTCTTGACCAGTATCAACAATGGATCCGCCATCAGAAGCTAGTTGATCTCACCCAGGTAATCGACTTCAGTTCGAGTTATTTTGAGGGGACAAAATGTCCTCTGGGTGAGCTAGGATATTCCCGGGACAGTCAGCCAGGGAAACTCCAGTTCACGTTTGGGATCAGTGTGGGCCTCAACAACATCCCGACGATGCTGACCATCCAGAAAGGAAATGTTCAGGATAAGAAGCACATGCGATCGCTGATTCGGTTATGTTCGCGAGTCCTGCCGGAGGGAAGTCTCCTGGTGTTTGACTGTGGTGGGAATACCCAGGATAACAAACGAAGGATCCGTGATCTGAAATTCCATTATCTGACCCTGAAGGCAAAGAAGAAGGGACCATACCAGCGTGAGATAGCGATCTACCATTCGAGGAAGGAAAGCCAAGTCACCTTTATTTCTAACAACCGGGTCTATTCATGCGTTAAATCCAGGGATGGCGAAGAGGTGCGGTACATATTTTTCTCAGAGGATCTCGCATACGACCAGTTAACGAAGAAAGCAAGGAAACTTGAGAAAGACCTGAAGAAGGGAAAGATCCTCGCAAAGAAGGTTGAACGGGGAAAAGACCTCGGCCAGTACATCGCTCCGGATGGATGGATCATCGCCCGGGGTCATCTTCAGAAGATCCTAGGTGAAATCCCTAATCCGTACGTAACAGGTCTTGAAGGCTTCTTTATCCTTGAATCAAGCATCGATGATGACCCAGAGAAGATCCTGACTGCTTACAAGAACCGGGACCGGGCAGAGAAGTTCATCCGAGACCTGAAAGAAGGAGCTGAGATGCGACCTATCCGGCACTGGTCCAAACATGCAGTGATCGGGTATGTTTTGATTGTGTTCCTCACGAAAGTCCTGGTCAGTTTGACACAATTTTTCTGCAAAAATCCCCTCGTGAAAAATCTGAAAGTCCTCAAAAATTATCTCACGAATTTGACACTTACGATCATTTACCCCTCTTTTGGGTATCCTGTCAAGATCATTTCCAACTTCTCCCCAGAAATACGCCCAATTCTTGGAGATTTTATCAAGAGATATGGTAATCTGGAGGCTCCAAATCATTGGTAAAACTGAACTGGCGAATTGCGTTTAGGCACACTGATTAGTGATGACTATGTGAAAGTGGCGAAGTCAGGTTGATATAATAACACCAGACCAATTATTCCAATACATAACACAGAGAGAGACGATTCTCTCCACTGATGCGATTAATAGATTGGTGAAAGTAGTTGAATATAGCCGTTAAAGCGATTCGTTTAAAGTTCAGTATACGAATTAATTTCATTTTAAATTTTGAGATCTAGAAAGCGAATGAAAAATAATAATCTTATCAGGAAAGACCGTATTTTTGCAATATTCATCCCGGGATTAATTCAGTACCAGAATGATCAAAAAGAAAAGACAATAATTTTTATCATCTGGATTTTTGGATTAATGATAAATTGGTTTTGGTATTTGGATGATCCCAATAATTCCTTCATTCTTATTGTATCAGGTTTGACGTACGTCTATAGTATCATTGATGCTTTGATTATTTATCTCGGTCTCAAACGGAAAAGATGTTCAATTTCAGAGGATGCTGAAAAATATTTTGATAATTCCCATAATAAGATGAGAAAAACTTATTATTATTCACGTATCGAAAAAGGAGAGAAATTTGAAAAATTTGTTTTAAAAAAGTTTGACACAAAGAATTTCTCGATTTTTAAAATGACTTCTCCTATAAAGGGACCTGACAGTCATTATAATGAGAATAATCTTGATCCCGATTTTATTCTCCGGTATATTCCTTCCCGAGAGAAATTCGCTATTGAAGCAAAGTTCCGATCGGATCGATATAACTCAGAAATGATAGAATGGTGCAAAGCCTATCAGATGCCTCGCTATAAGCGATTTGAGGATGAAGAAAAAATTCCGGTCTACATCGTGATAGGACTTGGGGGAATTCCTGATAAACCAGGTAAAATGTTTGTAGTACCCTTGAATTTTGTGAAATCTCACGAATTGCCGCTCGAATTTCTCTCACGATATGAAATGAAACCCAACAATCATTTTATGTGGCAACCGGGAAGCTTCTGGAACGCTGGGCGGCTCTATCAGACTGCTGATTTGAGCTAACCTAATAGAAGAGTCAACAATTCAAATGAAACCCAAAATTCATACGGAAAAGGCTCTGCGGGATATTGCTGACTTTGTTTGGTACATCCAGGATGATGAAGCTCTTTGGTATAAAGTAAATTGGGTAACTGTTGATACATCTCATAATATTTGCAGAAGGAAGGGGAGGATTGGCCATATCAAAAGGCAGGCTATCCGTCATCGATTATGGAGAATGGCCCAAAGAAGACATTCGAAACTGAGAAAATTTAGAATTCCCTTCGAAATTCGAGGAGACAGCCCGTGTAAAATTAAATGGCATTGCAAACTGAAACCGAAAATCAAAGCAGATAAAAAAGAATGGAAGCCAGTACGATATTACCATAAAAATATTCCCGCTTTAATTACCGCTATAATTATAGGAATATTTCTCATTTTTGTTCCAATAATTGATAGAAAAACAATATTTGAGAATATTTATCAGAATTTTATCTTTTTCAATCTGGAATCTTTTGATAACGTTTTTATTCTGATGTCTGTGGTTCTTGGTTTAGTTATATTCGGTCTGTTTTTATTAAATGGTCTCGGAATTAGGCCGAATCGCTATTCGAAATACGCTGGATATCTCTCTGTTCTTTATTTTGGCATAATTCTCTTAGAAAATATTCTCTTTATTGAAACTACTAATCCAGTGTCTATTTTGAATTTGACTTCTATTTCCTATTGGATTGCCTCATATGGGATTTCGATTCCTGGAATCGTGTATTTGATATTTTTTGAGGTGATTCATTGGAATAAAGAAAATCGTTGGAAAGTATCTACCTTTACCCTGGTTTGTTTTTCTGCACTCTTTTTAGTTGGAGCGATTACGCCCGTCATTGTATCCTCTTCAGGATCGTTGATGACGGATTACCTGAACGATTTAAGTTACTCACCGAATTCCAAATACCACGATAATAACAATGCAGCGGATCAAAACGGTCAACAATCGTTCGCAATTATTAGTGAGGATGCCGAAGTTCCAATTACCGAAATCCTAAACAGACACAATTATTATCGCAGTACGGTTAATGGAGAAAATATTCCTAATTTGAAATGGTCTTCAACTCTAGCTGCAAGCGCTCAGAGTTATGCTGACCATCTTGGGGACAATAATTTGTTCGAACATAGTGGCGGATTGTATGGGGAAAATCTTGCCGCTGGGCAACCTTCATGGACATCGGCAATTGATGCATGGGGTTCGGAAAAATCACATTTCATTTATGCTCCCTTTGGAAACGACGCGAGTAATACAAAATACTGGAGGGATGTAGGTCATTATACACAAATAATCTGGAAAACAACAACGGAGTGTGGTTGTGGAAGTGCACCACACCCAACGTATCGAACGGTCTATGTTTGTCAGTATTCTCCTGCTGGCAATATTGTGAGCTATTATCCCTACTAATATTGTTGTATAAATTACAAGTAGGATTTCAAATCATGATGAGAAAGAGATATTCTTCTTAAATAGTGAAATTAGATGAAAGCGACCGCTGTAGCACCGATGCTTATTCATGAAAAAGCTGCGCAGAGATGCCAATGAATCCGAGTACGCTGAATGTTAAGATATGCCTATTACATTCCATTTTGATCGCTCAATAGTAAGTTTTGTGAGGTCCCCCTTTCCCTCGCAGTAAAATAACGGCCCCTGGAGCGAGGGAGCAGGAATATTATCAGGAGAAGCAGGCTCAAGGATTATATTGAAATTTTTATTGAGGATTACACGACGATTGTCAATATTTCCAAAATAATAGTCACGTGAAGTTGTCTGTAATTGACCAACTGTTGGATCAACCGGAATCCAACCGAACGGCTCGATATATATTTCACCCCACACATGGGTTTGATCCAGTCCAGAGGCGGCCCAATACCCAACAATTGGTCGTGCTGGAATACCCTTGGAACGGCACAGGGCAACAAATAACGCGGTATAATCTCCACATTCTCCTTTCCCCGTCTCCATGAAAGATTTCGCTCCGAGCAGCCCTCTCCCGGTTTGTTCGTAGTGGTATGTGTCAATGATATTATCGTAGAAGGAATGTGCAATCTGATACGGACTCGTTTCTGTACCAGCCACCTGATTAGCCAGCTGAATTATCTCTGGATCATCTGCTTCGATAAACCGTTCAGACCGGGTATATAATTGGTAATCAGGATTTTCAGTGTTGTAGGGTTGTACATCGGCGGGATCTATGCTTGCCTTTATCTCATATGCAGTAAAGGTGAATCTTGTGGCGAAAGAAATGCTCTCCCCGATTTTCGGACTTTTTTTCATTCCCCAGTAATACATACCATTTCCAAAATGATCCATTGACTGTTTAGTCGGAAGGGGTGAGATTTCTTCAATAGTGATATCTTTTTGAGTATCCCATTCCACGGGGCAAAATTGGTATATTATGACCTTTTCCGGTTTGAAGCCTGTATTAAAAAGTCTCACTTCATAGAAAACCTCATATTTTTGTGGATTTTGATATCGAATCGCATTTGAAGTACGTATGGTCGATAATGGAGCAGGCATTTGGATCGATGACGTGCCTATACTCTCGGGTATGGATACAGGATTTACAATCGAATTTATAGTGGAGGGGACGATGGTGGGCGGGGTGGGAAAAGGGGCTTCTCCTGTATTGGTTGATGATGGGGGAACTTGGCTGTTCAACTGAAACAGGATAAAAATACCGACAATACACACTATTCCGATAATAATGAGTATGAGCGCTGTTTTCTCTTGTGATGAGCCGGAGGATGATTGAACACTCGAGCGATTATATCTCCTCCAACATCGAATGTGAAGAGTACCCCTTCTATCTCGGGTAAAGAGAACCTTATAAGAAATGGACTCGTCGTGGTATACCTTTACCAGTTTTGTTTTTATTTGAAAATTATGAGGATTCCATTCTCTTTTGAGCCATTCAGGCAGATCGTTGAACCGAATAGGATTCCACATTTAAAACAACGAGGAGAGCTTACCAGTAGGCTACGATAAGAATTATCAAGCGAAGGTTAAGCGTTCGAAGGAGGAAATATTCTTTAGAGTACTTTTCAGATCTCTATTTGGTGTCGATGATGCCAATCGATACTCCCTGCCTTCCAGGATACTATTGATAACCAATTGCGTATTCCGAGCATGCCAAACTCAGGGTGATGATTGTCGGCAAAGTGGTGGTCCTCCTAGTAGGGGAGGTTATATTCCAAAAAGATGTACCGTAACAATTTAGGATGTATTTCTCACGGACGAGATTAAATCCTCAATTTCCCCGTATCCCATTCCCATCTCTTATCCTCATCCGAATTCAGGTAAAACAATCCGACATTCAGCTTCTCGGCATGATAGGCAACCTCTTCAAACGAACTTGCCAGCATCTTTTCATGCTCTTCCGGTGCGGTATCAACAATAATCATGGTCGGAATAAAGTATGATCTCCTCCGGGAGGCTTCGTTCTGGAACGCTTTCAGTTTTTTAAGGTCCCTGATAATTTCCCGGGGTCTCAATCGGGCATTCTCCCTCTCAGATGCCTTCACCTCGATTGCCATGAGCATATGGCGAAGGGTATTTTCCCGATTTTTCCTCCGGAAATCTCCCTCAATATCGGAAGAGAACAAGACTATGTCCGGGATTGGTTCGTAACCTCCCTGGAAATCTTCGTGTTTCTGGCTATCCCACTCCCGGAATGTAAGTCCTATTGTCATAAGATTCACCTTATCACCGTTTTAAAAGATGCTTATTCATATATTTTCTAAGAACCCGAGAGAAAATCCTAAAATAAACAACATTTATTTTAGCTGTCGATTAAGACAACATGAAAGCGATTTATGGAAAAATTTATTCGCTGTCCCCATTGCGGAGCAAAAAATCTCTATGTTGAAGATTATTGTTGGCGATGTAAGGAGCAAATTTGTATTAATGTGGATGTTATCGAACTACCAAAGCCAGATTCTCCTCCATCTTCAGAATCAACAGAACAGGATGCAAGGTGGTGGAACAATAAGGGTAATGAGTATTTTTTAAAAGATGATTACGAATCTGCACTCGATTGTTATTCTAAAGCCATACAACTCGATCCGAACTTATGGGCGGGCTGGTATAACGCTAGTCTTGCATTATCAAAATTAGGAAGGAGCGATGATGCGAGAAAATCCAGAAAGAAAGCCGACGAATTAGGCAAACCTCAACCTCCTCCATTAAAGGAAGATGATAAAAAATCGGTTCAGGACATCAAACAAACACCTAATGATAAATCACCGACTCAATCTCCCACTATTGAGGCTGAGACGTGTCTTAATTGTGGTGCTATCCTGCCGTACTCTCAGGGGCACTGGCCTGTTGGAAAGCCCAAGCTGTGTCCAAAATGTGGAGTCAGAGTAAAAGATCCAATAAAATATGGATCGAGAGATGGCCAAGGGAGAACACATCAAGAGCAATTGAAATCTTCGGGTCTGGCAGCTGTATTGTCAATAATTCCTGGATTAGGCCAAATATACAATGGTCAGATCGGTAAAGGGTTGTTCTTTTTAATTGGGACGATAATTGGGTTCTTCATTTTCTTTTTCCCTGGTTTTCTCATATGGGGTTATGGGATTTATGATTCATATAAAACTGCAGTGAAGATGAACCACGGGGATATTCCCTTCAATAAGATGATAGGGATGCATGTGGCGATCTACTTCTTTACAATGATTGTAATACTTCTGATTATTGGAGGATATGCATCTGGATTACCCCAATACCTTAAGACAGCAACGTCACCTCGCCAGCCTTGTGGAGGGGGGTATTGCCCAGGTAATAGTGTTTGTGTAAATGGACAGTGTCTTTCGTGTGAGGAAGGATATATCCTCGGAACCGATAAAAAATGTCACCAGCCCTGTGGTGCTCCCAATACCTATTGCCCTGATAACAGCGTATGTGTGAATGGGAAATGTTTGGTTTATTAGGGACCTGCACTCCCCTGTTCCCCGAGACGTTGTAGACTGTCCCCTTCCTCCCTATCCTGATACCCCAGCCCCATACTCCCGGAAAGGCCGGTAGGAAACGGCCTCTGCTTCGATGATGGTGGTGAGCGGGAATTCCCACCATTGGAGATGGAGGGGGAACAGACGAAACCGGAGGTCGGTCCGGGTGACCTGGACCTCGAGTCTCATCACGAGGAACCAGACCGGGAAGATGATTCCGAATATCACCAGGAGAAGAATCACCAGGATGTCAGGGGCCGGGTTTGTCCCGAATGGCTCCCCTATCACAATCTGCAGGAGAAAGGAATACCAGGCGAGTAGGGCGATGAATCCGACGAGGATGAGGACCCAGATCTGCCGGAACCGCTGTTCTTCAGCGTATACCACGCTCTCTCCAGGGGATTCCCGGGTCATGCTACAAGAGTCGGTGCTCACCGGTGAAAGGATTTTTGGTCCGGATGGCTTTCGTTATCCAGTCTCTGATGGCTCAAAAATTCCTTACCTGATTATCTTAAAACCGATATATATCAGGATCATATGACCGAAACCTCTTTAACTGCACTTACACAACTCAAGTCTGTTCTGCAAGAACCTTTGACCTATCCATTGCACAACGGGGTCTCAAAAACCTTAATGAGAGAGGAAGTGCAGGACAACCCTCCGCGAGTTTACCACTCGCGCCACCTTGAATGCCTGGTCACCTCGGCCTCCCCTTTCGCCGGGGTGACAAAGGCGTGGTGACACAAAGAAAAATCCTGTAAAATGCACATCATCGTTGAGGTACTAATCATGGAGTGTGTGAAGGATATAATCCGCATATCCTCGGTACTGACTCTTGTCGAATTGACATCTTGCAATGCAGAAAAGTATTATCGTTTGTTAAGAGTAACCCACACTTAATCCAATCAGATAACAGGTCAGGCATCATACGGGATCGACATTACAGGAAGAGAACCAGGCATTCATCACCACCAGAGCAGGTACCCCCTCATCGAATGTGGCAGGGCATCTCGACATCAGCTCATCAATTCAACTCATCTCGTCGTATCCAGAAAAAAGGGACCCCCGGATCGAGTCGGCACCTGTTCACCTGACACGATACAGATGAGGGTGATAATCGTGAAGATGCAGCTACTTACACTTGTATTATTTGTGATGCTGGTGGCCATGGTGCCATTTGCATCAGCTCTGGATGAAAGGATTCCTGTTATTTCGGATGTTTCTCCTGCAATCGAGAACGGAGAGATGTATCGGTTGCTCGGGTCGGGTTTCATCCCGAACTTAGGCCAGTACGACCCGGAAGTCGCGTATGTGCACAGCGGATTCCATCGTCAGGTAACGCTCTTTGATTTTGACGGCAACGGCTGGGCCGGGTTCAATGATATCGTGCTCCTGTTTGGAATGATAGAATGAAGATACCAGAAAAATCCCTGACAACCCTCACCATGGGATTGTTGCTGGCAACCATACTTTTTCTACCAGTAGCTGTGGCAGGAGGAGAATCAAGCGGACAAGCCCCACCAGTCCTGTTCGGACCAACAGGCCCTGTCCCATATCATATCCCTGGGTACGGGATTGAACATACAAAGCCTCACCCCTATCTGCTGGCCCAGCTGAACGAGAAGCTCCTGAATATCCAATCTGAGGTTTCCGACACCGGGTTGGATCCGCACGCTACTCAACTAGGACTCCCCATCTTTCCTGAGATATACAAACCATCCATGCAGTCTACTGGGGACAATAACGTGCTTGTCATCCTCGTGGATTTCTCTGATGCTCCTCATGGACCAGACCAGACCCGCGAGGAGGTGCTTGCAGGTTTTAATGGTCCGGGAACTGCAGGGTCTTTTCCTCCCCATGACAGTGTGAAAGGATTCTACGAACGGTCTTCTTACGGTCTCCTGAACTTCACTGCCGATGTGCACGGGTGGTACCGTGCTTCCCACGACCGGGCGTATTATGAGCAATTAACCTATGGCACAGGCTGGGGGGAACTGGCGAAAGAATGCTTAGATGCACTTGATGGCGAGATAGACTATTCGCAGTACGACAATGACAAAGATGGGGATATCGACACCCTATACCTCGTCTGGGCAGGATCTGATTTCAACCAGTTTTGGTGGGGGATGTTTATTGGAGGTAGATCTATTGAGGATTGGGACGGACTTTTCCTTGATTCAATCGTTTTTTCCCCCTACTCATGGCAGGGCTCAGATCAACCTTTTTCTCCAGGAACCATCAACCACGAAACCGGACATCTCCTAGGACTCCCCGACTATTATGACTATAATCCTTCAACTGGTCCGTGTGGGGGTCTTGGTGGTTTCGATCAAATGGATAGTAGTGCAATCGACCATAACTGCTTCTCAAAATATTTGCTCGGATGGATAGATCCCCTGGTTATCAGAGATGGAGACCACGACATCATACTCCGACCTTCATCTGAATATCCTGATGCGATTATCATGATGCCGCATGGTTCCGATGGCCCGTATTCAGAATTTTTCATGGCACAGACCCGTAACCCAGCAAGTGGCAATGATAACAGTCATATTTGGTGGAATACTATTGGAAAACCTGCTGCCTGGACATCGCAGGGTCTTGCTATTTGGCATGTTGATGCGACGCTGGACGAGAGGGAGTATTTCGACTACGATAACTCATATGCCTCCCATAAATTATTACGGTTGATGGAAGCTGATGGCCTTGAAGAACTGGAACAATCGTGCAATATCTCCAACAACTGGGATCCGGCTGACCTCTACTATCCCGGCCAGCGGTTCGGGCCTGATACAACCCCGAACTCGAGCCGCTACGATGGAATGCCGTCGGGAATTGGTATCGGGAATATTTCCCAGGAAGGTTCGGGAATCAGGGTGAGGATCACACTGCGTGCCTCAATTTTGCCTCTCCCCGGCCAGGCAAGTCCTCCCACCGATCCCGACCATGATGGAATATACGATGATATGAACGGGAATGGCAACACCGGTTTTGGGGATGTGGTCCTGTTTTTCCAGCAGGTTGAATGGGTAAAAGCAAACGAGCCTGTCTCCGCATTTGATTTCAATGGAAATGGAGCCGTAGGATTCCAGGATGTTGTTGTATTCTTCAACCAGGTGGGATGATCGTCTTTTCCCGCGGGGGAGGATCTCCCTGTTCGTTCCGCAAGAACAGCAGTGGTGAAAGTAACAGATGACAGCTGGACCCGGCCTCCATACCCTGAAGTCACTAGGATCCAACCAGGATACCCTGGCACGAACTGGACCCGTCCGTCATATCTTGACTGGCTTTGGAACCGTCCTTCAATTCAAAATTTCTTAAAAGATATATTTGGTTAAAAGAGGAAAGTAGACAGAAGAAGGATTCCGATTTCTGAAGGACAAGAATTTCCGGATCTCCGAAGTGTATTTGAAGAAACCTGAGAGGATTGAGGCGCTTTCCATGGTCATGGTGCTTACTCTTCTCATCTATTCGGTGGCGGAATGGCTGATTCGGACACGGTTGAAGGAACGGAATGAAGTTGTGCCTAACCAAGTGAATAAACCAACGCAATATCCCACATTGAAATGGATATTCATGGAGTTCATGGGGGTTATTGAAGTGAGGATGAATGTGCCAGGTCAGCCTGAACGACAATTGACCAATTTAAACGAGAATGCGAGAAAAATAATCGCTATTCTTGGGGGGAGGTTTGAAAATTATTATGCGTGAGAAAAGATCTGCGGAATGCAGGCTGGATCCTGCGAGTGGAGACTCCCTGAAGATACGATTCCAGGATGGCATTCTCTAACGCTTTCTCAATGCGAGAATATCGTTCAAACACCCTTGTCTGAAATGGAATATCACGCAATTGTGGTTTATTGAGGGTCAACTCACCATTTCGAGTCTTGAGCGTCCTCTTCCTTTGGCCGTTCCGATACGCTTTCCTTAAGCTGGTTCTCCGGTATCTCCCAGCGCCAGCCTGCTTATCTGCTTCTTCTTCCATCACCTCATTCAAAAACCAGGTGATAATTTGCTTCATTCCCTCGTCTTTATCGGCAAGGTAATTTAGTACGACTTCCTTTAGATCCATTGCCCTGTATTCTCCTTTGTGCAATTCTAGGTGGGATACAGGGGTTCTTTTGAATTTACATCACTTCGTGTACACTACCTCAAATGATTATCGATATCATAAAAATCCAAAGGAATTTCTTTTCTTTGTGAGCCCCTAGATCAAATTGACTACACTTAATGAAGACACCCGATTCGAATTCCAATTCTAATAGGATGAAATTAACCATCCGGATCTAATTGAATTTTTTTGCTACTTTGTTGTTCCTTCAATATCGAAATATACAATTTATGGTCACTTAATTGACTTATTTTCGGTCTCACAACAAGTAGGCCTATATCACATTTCTTTAATCCTTCTGCGATTCTTTGCGTGTGATACCCCCCGGTAATCAATATAGCTGTCTTTTCCCCTGTATCAGCCAGTTTCGAAATAATGTTTTGAATCATCGCATCTTCACGTAATTGCGCAATGTCATATTCCTGTTTTATATTTGGTATTTTTTCTTCAAGTTCTGTCATTATATTATATTCTATCTCTAAAGAACACCCTGGAAGATTCTCTTTTAATAAATTAAACCACGTCGCTGCTATACCTTGGAAATGTAAGCTGCAGAAACGTTTGTAATCCACTGGGGTTAAATTATGACTAAATGCTTTTTCGATGAATTGTAATTTTATTTCCATAATCACAAGATCCCGATATTTTAAGTTCGGTACAAGAGTAACCCGTAATAATTCAATGAGGTAATCAATTTCATGTAATAGTTGAGCGGTATTGAGTAGATCCCTATTTTTAAGATACGTAGTATAATAGGAGAAGCTGGGGTATGTATCGATATCAGTACCCAAACCCGATGCGAAATTTTCTATTATTGTGTAATATTCTAAACTTGAGATCTTACCCATTTTGAAATAATTAGTCTTATCAATTAATTCCTGAATATCTGTATTATTCTGCATCCTCTTCGCGATATCTTTTATAAAAGTAATTCTTTCATGATTTGCTTTTTCCCAGTCAATTGATTTTTCAAGATCGACCAGGTTGACGAAATTTATAAGATTGGGACATTTCTCTGTATCGATTCCGTTTTGTTTTGCAGTTTGGAGCAGAAAATTCGAAAAGTCAGCCAATCCTAATTCTTTCTTCTGATTAGCGAGAATTTTTGTTTCAATTTGAGCCACGGTTGAATTCTGCAATCTTTCTTTTGATTTATTGATTGTTTGATGCAACGTTAATAATACAGGCTCAAGCCGTTCTTTAAAATAATTTGTCTCTAAAAAGGATTGATGGTGTTTATCGTAGAGCTCCTTATCCTCAACACCCCATAGAACAAGAGGATAATCGGATATGATATCCAAATACTCTTCCGGTGATATTTTGAGATTTTCAAGATATTTTTCTGCAACTTCTATCCGTTTTTCCGGGGAAGCCTTTTCCCGTAAGTCAGTTAAACTGACATTTCCGGATCCCCCCTCCACAAATACAAGTTTTGTTTTATGTTCTTTTAAGAATTTATCGAGAATATTTACCATATATTTCCGTCCTTGAAGATTTGAAAATACATCTTGGACATGGAATATTACAGCTTTTGGCATCGATACTGGGATATAGAGGTCCCCAACCGATCCAAGATCGGGCGGAATAATTGCTGTCTGCTTTACCTTCAATAAATTGAACATTTTGGAGACCTGCTCACGTTTAACATAATCATCAGGTAAGGCAAGAATTGCTTTTTCAAAATCACTAAAAATTTCAAATATCGCAGGAAGCGATGTTATTTTTTCATTATTTCCCTCAATAATCTTGAGTTTCTCTTCTAAAAAATTTGATTCTATGAGTAAATCACACAGTTCATCCCACATCTCGGCTTCTACCAAATGGAAAGGTAGGTAACGAGTATATCTATTATCTTCATTTAAGAGTATAGCCTTACTTTCAGTTGTATTATCTGTTTCAGCCATTGGTCCCTCGGAACAATGGAAAAATTTTCCGACACATTATTTTACCATAAGTATTATTATAATTATTTCATTTCAAGTGAATTTTTTATAATTCCACGATTTAAAAGATTTTTTAATCCTTTCTCGGCAATATTTCTATGATATTTCTTTAAATCAGTTTTTTCTTTGAGGAATTCCTGAAAACTTGTGTGATAAATTCGATATACAAGAATACCATTATTCTTGTGTTCAAAAAGGAATTCTCTCCAATAGTTGATGGCATCCCTAACGTCACTCTCTTCTATGTCCATTAGATCAGATATCCATTCAATCGATACTGGTTCCTGAACAATGCTTAATGCAAATACTATTGACTCGTAAACATTTTCAAAGGATTGTGAACTAGATATATTTTTCATTTGTAGCCAATGCCGGTTATAATAACCTTTCAAACCCTCGGGAAGCTCATCGAGTGTTCCTTCGGAGAAATTTCCATTTTCAATAGCAGGTAGCACATAATAAAGATACATGAAATTACCTTGGCTTTTCTTGCACAAAGTCTCAATAAAATCTTTTTTTTCCACATTCATTATTTTTAATCGTTCTTTCATTTGCTGGCGCTGATTGTAGCATTCAATATATCTTTTAACGTCCTCCATATTATAAGGTGAATCACTCTTCAAATCTAGAATCCTTATTTTTGAGACATTTAAATGAAAATCTTTCAAAAAACGTGTTGTAATAATAAAATATACTCCCTTTGGTAGGGAGTGGGGTAAATAAAGAGCATTAACTCCAGGGGCTAGAGTGGATTGATCCGATTCATCAAGTGCATCAATAACTATTACAATCTTCTCATTTCCCCTCTTCTTTGCTGCCTCTTCTAAACACGTTGATAAAAATGCACCGTCATATAAGTAATCCAATGGTACGTAAAGTGAATCTAAGTTATATAGAGAGATAAGTTGAGATGAAATATTACTTATAAAATGACTTATTGTTCGAATATTTTGTGATATAATATTAAAATGATGAATAAAACCCCGATCCTTCACCAGTTTCGCGATAAACGCAGTCTTTCCTATTCCAGGCTCGCCTCGGATAATTAAATATCCTGAATCATTACCCTCGTCTTCTAAAAATTTATCAATCTCTTTAAAAAGAACCTCTCTCCCTACAAAATTTTTTATTTTTTCTTCAATTAAAGTATCGAAAGAAAGACGCAAGTCGTGAGGAGCTGCTTCAAAGTGAGGGAATAATTTATGATTACCTTCCATTTCCATATAAAGATCACCAAAAAACATTTAAAGAATAGTTTTTTCTGCCTCCAATGTTTACTCTCTAAAGAATTAGTATCCTCCTCTTATTATATCTCTTCCCTTTTAAATTTAAGGAAACTAACGGGCTTGATATCCCTAGAAATCATGGTCAATTATTTTCCTTATTAACTATTGTGCAATATCGCCAGCGTAAACCCTGAATGATAAACAAGTAATGTAAAAGTTTCTTGCCTTGGTAATCAAGAAACGAGATCGCCAATGTCTCGGAAACCCATATCACTTATAAAATCTTCTATCTGTAGGATCTACCCTCACGAATTATAGTAACCTTTTTCAAGGTTAATCTAAGAAAACCTTAAATAAAATGTTTGAAAAAATCAAAAAAATCATAATTAAGGAAAACCTCGAAGGTAATGAAGATATTAAAAATGGAAGAAAATATAATCGTAAAATAAAACCTGGAGGGACTATTGAGGTTTCTGACGCAAAAGAAGGGATAATTCTTGCGGCTCTAAATTCTTTGGATCTTCATGCCATATTGATTAATTCAGATGTCTTAATTGAGGATCCCAATTTCAGTCGCCTACTTGTAGAGTTCTTTAATAAATTGGAATATTCTACCGAAGAAAAATTGAATCATAGCAAACATTTCCAATTATTCCTTGTTGTTACTAATGCGAATTCAGATGAAGAAGCCAAGAAAATAGCATTAAATTTAATAATAAAATTAAATAGTTTACGTCCCCATTCTCAATTAGAATCAAGTTTTTTCAGAGACATATTAAACGATCCTCTCCCTTCTGAGCTCATTGAAAAGATATTTACTGAATATTTCTGCCGCCCGTCAATAATTCTTGGTCCTGAAGAATGGGTTGATAAGTATCTTAGGTCTCCAGAATTAATTGGTATAGCTCTCGGTGCAATCGTTAATACTTCTTCTGATTTATCAAATTATTATAATAGTGGAACCAATGCATTCATGGCAGCAATATTGGCTGATGCTAATTCCGGGGTTGTTCCACAAGATTCATGCATTGAATTGAAAGTACAACAGATAGGAAATTTGATTTGGGCCCCAGGAATACCGTTATCAAAAGAAGAACAAGAAGGTATTATTGCTTGGAGAAAATTTATTTCATTCGGTTAAGGTCCCATTCTGGAGACCATCGTCGCCTCCCTCTGCATAGCGTATCAGGAATTAAAGATATGCAAATAGAAGTGATCAGATGAAAAGGGATATGGATTTAATTAGAGAAATTTTATTGAAAATTGAGTCTTACAATGAAGATGACCCGATAACAGATCTAAATATTCAAAAATACAATAAAGAAGAGATCGGATACAATGTATATCTCATAAAAAATGCAGGGTTGATTGAAGGAAAGATCTTCTTTAGGTCAGAAACGATCCAACCAGCAGGATATGCAATTTTTCGAATGACTTGGGCGGGTCATGATTTTCTCGATGCTTGTCGTGATGAAGATCGTTGGAACCAAGCAAAGGTAATTATCAAGAAATTAGGAGAAGGGGTGACTTTCGACGTTGTAAAGCATATCCTTGTCCGTCTTTTAATGGACTCCGTATCCATGTATATGAAATGATTGTAATAGGTTTATGTGTGGGTCCATACATAAATAGGCGGATTAATATTAAAAGAAAAGATGAATTTGAATGGTAGTGTACACGAAGTGATGTAAAATTGGAATACCCCCTGTATCCAACCTAGAATTGCAAACAGGAGAATACAGGGCATGAATCTAAAGGAAGTCGTACTTAATTATCTTACCGATAACGACGAGGGAATGAAGCATCTCATCACTTGGTTTTTGAATGAGGTGATGCAGGAGGAAGCAGATCAGCAGGCTGCAGGCACATAAAAATCACTCCGAGTTATCCCGAAAGACTCACTTCCCTGATTAATCAATCTGAACAAATCACCCAACCGCGTATACAATGATGTATTGATTGATTGGTATCTCTGATGGACGGGACCCTCATTCTTCAGGCGTATTTCATTTTTTAATTTTTGAAGACTGTAATTTTCCCTGTAAAGGAGATTATTCAGATCTAACAGCCTTTTACCTTCAGCATAGAGAAGAAAAAGGATTCGATAAAGAAGGAGCATGGTATTTTTATGAACTAATTCCACTGATTCGGGATTGTGGATATCAAGTTGATTTCCTCTCCATTCAATGAATCCCTCTGCAACCTTTTTCATCGCTTTATACACATTATCTTTCAGATCTTCGCCGATTTCTTTGGCATAATCTGCAGAGCCACGCAAAACCCTTTCAAGGAATGGTTCCCGTGCATCAGAGGGCAGTAATGCCCCTTTCTTAAAGAAATAATAGAAATATCGAAATCCTTCGATATTATTCGATTCTATTAGCGAAATAAGGTCAATTTCATAATAATCATCACGACGTTTCTCTTTACAATAAAGTCGCCAGAGTCTCCCGTTTGAAAGGATTCCCCATTTAGGCTCAGTGTCAATCAAGTACATCCAGAGCTGGAGACTAGGATTCCTACTCCGATTATATTCATCTCTACCGAAGCGGTCTAAATCTACCGAGATTTGTTTAACCTCCCCAATAGCGATGCTATTTGCATAAAATGAGCGAGTATTTTTAAATTGGTGAGCATTTCTCCTTGCATTTTCATCTGGGAAAAAGGCAAAATCAGGAAACTCTTGAGAGCGAGTTCTTTCTGTTACCTCGAAATTATGCCCAAGGATAGTGAAAATTGGTTTGAAAAAATGATCTTCTAATTGTTTTTCATTATAGGTCCTTAACAAATTTTTCTCTCTCTGAAAGACTTCATTTATTTGCTGAAATGCGTCGCGATATTCAGAATCACTCCATTCAGGAGATTGAAGAAGCTGATTCGTGAGAAAATAATTGGAAAACAAATTATTGTTTTGAAATGGAAGTAACAGCCTTTGTGTCATTTATTGCCTCTTTTGGATGAAGGTCAACAATCTCAATACTCTACAACATTGTATTGCTTGTTAAGAAAAGTGTTGTGAAATTATCGATGATAGAAGGTAGGGAATGGATTAAAGGCGGATTATCCCCCCTTCCCACACCCCACCCCACGTCGCCCCTCTCATTAATATCCTGTTAATTAGACTGATGATCATCCCAAATCCAATTGCTAAAAACAACACTTCACGAATCCATTTGTAAGTAATGCCCTATCAGTCGTTATTTTATTACTAAGATTACATTAACAAAACGACACACTTATCATAGTTGATTTAAAAGACTGAACCTTAACTCGAAAATGAACGCGAAATTAACACAGCTTTTAAAAAATGTGGCTCATCAAAGAGGCATTACTCTCCAAGCGCTGAAGGAAGAGATTGATGAAAAAGAGATCCTGGATAGATTCACAGATTATCCTAAGGTATCATCCATACTGCTTGCAAACGAGATCGATATTGACGCATTGAGAAATGCTACCAGTGATCTTTTGGTCTTATCCTGGCGAGACAGATATAAATTTCATACTTTTCTCAAGGATTCAGTTTTCGCAAAGAATGCAATTCAATCATTAATCAAAGATTTTCCAAGAGATGAACAATCAGCAGCGAAAAGAATCGATGAATTCATAGAGAATGTAAATAATGCTGACATCTCGAAAGGAAAGGAAATAATTAATGAGTCTCATATTACCCTCTTCTGCTCTCTCTTCCTGACGATAGCTTTCCCCGATAGATTTGTCGATTTCAGAAAAAATCGATGGACAAATCTGGCAAAAATGCTTGACTACCGACTTCCGGACTCAAAAGATACCTATGGCCAGATGCTGGTATGGGCAGGGAAATTTGCAAGGGAAATCGCTGAAACACCGATATTCAAGAAATATTGGGATACAGAACACCCCTTATGGGCTGTTGCTGGCCTCTGCTGGAATCTCAAGGACGAGAAGATCGATCTAAATGGTAGGAACAATTCGATGTCGAAAGAATATCAGAAAATAAAAGAATTACTTCAAAATAAGAAACAGGTCATCATATACGGTCCCCCGGGAACAGGAAAAACGTACCATGCAAAAAAATTCATTTCGGATTACAGTACTGAGGAGTACCGGGTCTCAGCCACATCCCTGATTGATCAGACAGTGTATATTCTCATCGCATATGGCCCGAGAGACGGCGATATCTCGAAAAAGAAGATCGGGGAGAAATTTACATACAAATGGACTGGGAACCGCAACTGGCAGAAATTTTTTGATGATCTTCAGGAGGGGGACGTTGCCCTGGTATATTACCAGGGGACGCATTGTTTGACATCAATAGTCCGGTGCACCGAGAAAGAAAAAGAGAGCATCACCTTCGAAATAATGCGTCATTTCCAGGGGCCAACCTATAGCGATCTCCACAAAGATCCAGTCTTGGGAGAGACTGCGATAGGCCGGGCTACCATGAGTTTCAGTTTGAGAGCCCTCAGTGATATCGAACTGGAGAGACTGATAAAAATTACACCGGAACTTACCTATGAAACTCTTGGCATTCCTATTGATACATCAGATGTTCAGGTTAAGAATCAAAAATTCGTAACCTTCCATCCCTCGTTCGGATATGAAGATTTCATCGAAGGCCTTCGGCCATTTACCAAAGATGATGGAACATTGGGCTACCAGATTGAGGAAGGAATTTTCAAAGAATTCACCCGCCAAGCGTTTAATGTCCTCTGTCTTAAAGCGGGAATTGAATGCGAATGGAATAATCACGAAGACATTCCCGAATTAGATCCCGAAGAAAAACAGCAATTAACTGATTTGGCCCCGAAATACCCCTTCTACCTCATCATCGATGAGATAAACCGTGGAGATATCTCACGGATTTTTGGCGAACTTATCACCCTGATTGAATGTGATAAACGATATGCAGAATCGAATTAAATGACGACTGTCCTTCCGTATTCTAAGCTAACATTCGGCATTTCTCCAAATCTCTATATTATCGGCACCATGAATACAGCCGATAGATCAATTGCATTGCTCGATATTGCCCTTCGTCGCAGATTCGGCTTCATCGAGATGATGCCACGCCCGGAGATTATTAAAGAGATCGTTGAATCAAAAGAACCAAAGATCCAGGAGATTGCAGATACCGCAATAGCACTGCTCACATCGTTAAATGAAAAAATAATCGGGAACTATGACAGGGATCATCAGATAGGTCATAGTTATTTCACAAGACTTAATGACGCGATGACGATCGATGAAGCAACTAAAATGCTCCATTTCATCTGGTATCACGAAATCATGCCACTTCTCCAGGAATATTACTATGACTCCCCCGTAAAACTTCAGGAAATTATCGGAAATGACTTCATCAAAGTAACAAACAGTGACCGCTCATTCCTGGTGAAAGATGAACTCTCCCCCGAAGATCTCTTGATTGCCATCCAGAAGTTGGCTCAAAAAGGGTCTGTGATCAGTCCTCCAGTTACCAACGAGTGAAATGAAGACCGTTGTTACGCTGTTCGAATATCAACAATATCGGTTCGAACTAGCAGAGAAAGATCATTTCCATAACGAGACTTTTTATTTCACTGAAAAAACCATGGGACTACTGGAAGATCTCAATCGTTCAAAACCATTCCTGGAATGTGGTCTGAGAACAATCCGGCCATTAAACTACGTCGGAGTTGTCAGAGTTGGCGATCTCACCATACAGATTTTTCCAAAACTATTCAAAGATGAGAGATACCAGGACCATCGCAAAACCATCGCAGCGAATTTGTTGAAAATGCTCTCGTATTCAGGAGATATTCCATTCAGAGAGATGGATATTGCAGGTCTTGATCTGCACAAACATGATCTCTTTGAGGTATTCATCCATCTCTTCGCCAGGAATCTCTTGTCAACCATGAAATCGTCCCAAAAAAGGGAATATATCAAAAAATCCGAAGAAATCAGGGTAATCAAAGGAAGAATAGATTTTAAAAATTATGTCAATCCGTGTCGTTTCCATATCATTCCCTGTGAATATTACGAATTTTCCATTGACAATATCATGAACAGGACCCTGAAGTACACCTGCCACCTCATGGCCAGGACTGTTGAGGATTTCGATACTGCAAGAACCCTGCGTTCCATCATTAACATTCTCGATCAGGTGACGCTTACCAGAATTACTGCAGCTGGAGCGAATACTATCACTTTTGATCGATTAAACCGGGTATTCGAACCGTATATTGAAATGTGCAAAATATTCCTTTCCCAGTCGACTCTTACCCTGCAATCCTCTGAAATCGAGTCATTTTCTCTTCTGATTCCTATGGAAAAACTCTTTGAAGGATTCATCACCCAGGTTCTCAAAGAAGATCCACACTATTTCTTCGACAGACCTGTTGTGGTGAGATCCCAGATGAGCGTCGGAAGGATGGCTTTCGATGAAAATGGAAATGAATTATTCAATCTGATTCCCGACATTCTTATCGGTTCCCCGGTAATTGAGGCAATTATCGATACCAAATACAAAGCACTTGATACTACTGATACTAAACTGGGGATATCTCAGGCTGATATTTACCAAATGTATGTCTATGCCACGAAGACGAATACAGACCATTGTATGCTGCTGTATCCTGAAGTGAGGGTAAACCAGAAGAAAGATCTCACACTCTCTGTTCCCTCATCCGATGAGGGTAATCGGGATGTTCTGCTAATGATTCGTTCAATCCGACTCTCTTACAATATGATAAATAAAGAGGAATGGGAAGAGTTCAGGAGGGAATTGCGGACTATTGTGAGACCACTCTTAAGAGAAAGGCAAGGGTGGGATGAGGTGAAGACCTCCATCGCAGTGGCCGATGGACACGTTGATTGAATATGCCCTTGAGACGAAGACAATCCTTCATGAATATATTAGCCAAGGAGTAGTATCGGAGTAGTGGATAAATTCGTTCTAGCACCATTAATGCGAGTTCAATCGAATCATACTTCCCATCAGTTGATCTGGAAAAAAATAGGCATTTTATTAAATCGGATGAAGAATGTAATTTTTCCAGGTTTCCAGTGTTACTTCACACGTTACAAAATTACTCTGACCTTCACCGGAAGTAACACGTTGTACGCCAATGGTAATCTTCCGGTTATCGCTTTGTGGTAATGGAATTGCGAGAGTATCAAACAAATATTTGCCCTGATAGGGAGTTTGGGCACGCATGATACCAGGCACTGCTTTGGCAGCGAAGTCTGTTGGGATACCATTTGCCCACCAAATGGTATACCTCCCATCGCTGGCAAGAAGATTGGGATTGGTGAAAGTAATCATCACCATAGTCCGGTTGTAAAAGTCCACCCCTAAAAAATCAACCGTAAAAGGAGGTGGCGGATCTGGTATTTCTGGCATACGCAATACCTGCACAGTGTTGCCTGGTGGCCCGACCCGGCTCCCGAGATACGCAACACGGGTATGGTATGAGAGCACATCAGATTTTTCAGTCGGTTCCCCGATGGGATCAGAGAACGTGAGCACGTCAGGCAATCCCTGGATACCAAATTCTGCCACCTTGTCCCATGTAGCAAGATTCCGCCGATACACATAAATGCGTGCCCCTGCATCGTGTTGCACTACCAGGTCAGGCTTCCAGTCCGGGAAATTAGGATCTCCGATACGACGTGTAATTGATACAATGCCATCATCCCAGGTCACACTGTCCAATGGTGGTGCGACAGGATCATGAAGGAGTTCGAGGGAGGTCAATGGAGAGTAGGTACTAAAGTCGCTCGTTCGGTCCCACCCATCCACGGCGCAGACGCGGCACCTGAGCTGCACGTCATGGAACGCGACCTCTTGAGAGCGTACGTGCAACCCGATCCCAGGTGGATCATCTGGTTGACGGGATCTGCAGAAATAGCTCAACTTTTTGGGTGCTTTCAAGGTGATAAGTGGTGACAGGGTTGTTTCTGCCCTTTCAAATTGAGTTCTTCGTGGAGAGGACACCAGCGTAAAGGGTGGTGATTTACTCCTCTCCACTCTCTCAAACGTGCTCGTTAGTGCTGACGATGCCGCTGCAAGGATCTGGGATTCACCTATCCACTCTTCGACATTCACGCCAAGTGCAAAGGGATCAGGCTGTGTCCATTCAAGATGGTAGGTTGCAACGAACTTCGGTTCACCACTTAGAGGATCTGCTGTCAGTTTTACTTGAGGATCCTGATATATAGGTTGGCCAGGTGGTATCAAGGGTGATGCCCATCGTGGTGGACAGACTGCGATGTTACTTGGTCCCAACCGGCCTGCAGCCTCACGAACCCGATACGCGATGGCACGACTTCCGGTCACATCCGGAAGGATTAAATCTGGTTTTATTTCATCGATAGTTTCCCAGTTCGAGCGTGGGCCGTCAAAGAATCCATGACCAAACAAGACAGCATACTCCCAACGGATAGCCATCAACATTTGGAATATTTTCCATTTGGGAGGCTCGTCCGGGGTTGACTGATCCTTTGCTGGAGTCGATATTTGAGCCAATTCGACTGCTTCTCTGAAATCTTTCCATTCCTGTTCTTCCAGAGTAGAGGGTGTATCGTATCGAAGACTGATCTTGTCGAATGGAAATGAGATGGTATCCGCTACCCGGATACGGGCGATCTCTTCCCATTCCAGGCCACGATCACGGAAGAGGTCCAATATTCTGAAGTTTAGGAATGTGGCATTGTCAGCAAAGATCTTCAAGGCATAGATATCGGCAGCTTGCAAGGTAACTTCATCGCCGTCCCTCATCATGCGGTCGAAGATAATATTTGGTGGTATAGCGCTGTCAGTTACCGTCAGCTGGGTATCATATCCGTGATAACTGAATCTGACTCCCTGGACGGATGGTTCGAGGGTGAAAATTTTAGGCAGGCGGATGTCTGGTAGTGAACTCATCGGATGTACATCGCCGATACTATCCCACCAGGCATCGGGAATACCAGACAGATCAGCAGTTCCGGTATGAATCTTATCGATGTTTGGGAGATCCTCTTTCAACCATGCACGTTCCACGATAATTGTCTCTGGTAATCCCAGATACCGATCCTCCGATTCGGCTTCGGCTGGATAATGCCAGCGTAATCGATTCCCTTTTGGTGCTTCATCACCAATCCAGCCTATGGCAGAAAGATAGATTTTCATGATTTTCCTCCTGTATCGTGAATGTCAGATCGTTTTTTTTCGATTGCTTGTGCACCTGAATCTTGAGTACTTCTCTGAATCTCACGTGCGAACAAGGAAGTGTCCAGATCAGGGTAGGAATCAGCTAGAGTGGTGAGTCTTTGGGAGACTGTTTCAAGTCGGACTATTGATGACACTAATGACAGGACAGGATCGGAATCACCAGGTTTTGGGGTAGGTACCGGACGTCTGGCATTGAGCAGTTCCGTAAGAATACGGGGATCGGGCTTGGGTTTCCAAAGCTCCTCAATAATTTTCGAGTCAATCCTGTATAGTTTCGCTACCCGCTCCCAGACGTAAGCTGGGACCACAAGATTGGTCGCAGGGAGCGGCCAATCTTCACCATTCGGCTGGACGAATGTGTAGATTACCTGCTCGACAGGGCCACCGATTTCAGCTGACGGTTTTAATCGTGGCAGCGAGGTGGGATTCTCGGTATCGAACCGAAGGGTGAGTGTATAGACACCCCTCGGAAGCTGAGTATGGCAACCCTCCAGAGATCCTACAAGAAAAGCAGACGAGCCATCAGGACTCGGAAGTGCTTCTACCTGTAGGTCGAGGGGATAGCGATGAGCATATTCCGTTGGACAATCACCCGTCATATCGATATGTTCAATACGAAGCGAGAGTATTACTCTGCGCCAATCCAGAGGTTCGGGAGTACGGAGCCACAACGCGTAAGGCCGCCCTTCCGAATCAACGACAGCTTCGATCGTCGTCTCATCGACCGTGTTGTTGATCCCTTTTAAGCGGTTTCCAAAGTTGCTGAAGCAGGCTGAGGTGTCGGACGCAAAGCAGGCGAAGCGGAGGCCAGTATCAGCATCCAGAGGTTTCAGCCAGCCAGTTAACGAGGAAGGCAATCGCCATGCTACGGGAGGCTCAGTCAACTCTTCCGGATATCTTTCAACCTGTCCGATGATCCTCTCTGTCGGCTGCTTCCGCTGGATTGAGACAGGAGGTATGAAGACTGTCTTGGCTCTACTCTTTTCCTTCCCATGGATTACCAGCGGGTCGATTCTATTACCTTTGACTATGCGGCGATCAATCACCGATAAAATTGTCCCGGGAAGAGCACACGGAGCCCGCTCTGACCGCCCTCCTGGTCCATAGAAGACTGTGATGCAGGTATCAGGCCAGAAGAGGTGATCGGCACAACTTTCAAATTGCGAGACATAACAGGTCCATTCGTCCAGTTTTACCTCGTTGCCATTGATATCGTCGATCAGAAGCCGAACGGCGGCTGGTCCTGACTTAGGCAATGGCGAAATCGTTATCTCCTTGTCGGGAATGACTTTTCCACAATGATCGTGGATCCACCTCTGGCTCTTTTCAGGCAAATAGCTCTCTCCAGAGGTGTTAGGGGCAGGGGCAAGTATCTGGTCTACAATTTCGCCCGTCTCATAGATGAGGCGGAATTTAATCTTGGGAAAGATCTTGTCCATGTATGACACTCGGAAAAGAATTGATCCTTTATATTTCCGATAGAGAGGGAAGCCAAAACCATGCATAGTGGGATTCCATGCGGGCTCCCTTGGGGGTATATCAACATCAAAGATACGGCTATCGCCTATGGTAGTGGTCGCAATGTAAGGCCGCAATGTATCAGGATTGATAACCTTGAATGTTTCAGTCAAGAACCAAGTCACGTCTTTACTATCAGGAAGGTGTTCATTGGAATCGGGGTATCGAGCCCCTGATTTACCTTCGATTGACACCATGTACGTACCGGGCTTGAGTATAACCCTCTCCTTCCAGTTGCAGGTAGATTTTCGAGCCTCTTTATACTGTATGGCATAGAACAAGAGAGGCTGCACTCTCTTTCCTGCCGATACTATAGCTACCATACTGGTCGGAGGTGATAACGTGATCGTTACCGCTACCAGACGAAGTGATTTGAAAATCTCCTGGACAATTGTTATATTCTCCTGGCTATTCGGTTTAAACAGGAGGGAGGGGGGAAATTCAGGATCAGTTAGAAGGAAGAATGTTACCTCCTCTACTTCAATTGGGTCGCCATGATGAGTACGGAAGCTGAAGGTGAGTTCTTGTGCACCCAGCACGCGGGTAGGCAGAACTGACGAGAAGTCGTTAAGCAAATAAGCTTTTAAAGGTGTACCCGGTTTGACCAGCAATTCTCCGAAGCGACGTTCCTCGTTAAAAGACTCGGCAGGGCCACTGCCGAAATCCTGCATGACAACCTTTCCCGGAATCACATCCGTAGTAGAGATTAAATCAACCTGGGATAGCAACCACGAGAATGGATCAGTGCCATTCACATGGAGCGATCCCGTATTCTCTCCTGGCGCAGCAGCCCATGAAGCCTTAATATTCGGTATTGCAACCGGATTACCGTCAGTGATGTCATACAATTCCAGCTTATTCAATGTATGATCTACGATGTATCCTCCCTGAATGAGCGCACTTTCCGCCGAACCAACGACAAGCTGATTCCCCTCATTATCGAACACGTTACAGATCACTTTGCAGCTGAAGGGAACAACAATATCCACATCGGGCCAACACCCCGCCGGATCGGGATTATCAGAATCGGGAGTTACCAACCACTGCCGGCCAGAACACCAATGAAACGCTCCTACCTTGTATTTTTTAGCATCCCAGGCATTTATTCCGTTTTCGCCCTCTACACTCCATTGACCTGCCATCATCGGCGAAGTGAGGGAGGGAGGGGCCGGTTCTTCGTCACCCAGGGTAAGTGTCTTGCTCCCTTTTATGTCAGGGATAGGCCAGGGCAGGTCCAGCTTGTATGCAAATGTCACATCGAGCTTGGTAGGATCGGGTGTATGGCCTAGCACCCTGGCAGAGCCACGCAGCATGAAACCAAATTTCCAGATTTTCAACCCCAACTCTGCCCAAATCTCCAGAAATCCTTCCAGCAGAACGGGGTTCCATCCCACTATTGCCGCTACTTCTGATCCCAGGCGAGCGGTCAGTGTGATCTTCCACCACTTCCACTGGTCGCCAACGGAAAGCCCCGCTCCAAACGCAAGCCGATCATTATTCAGCATCAGATAGAGTTCGGCGCGAATTATATCGCTGATAATTTTTGCCGCGATTTTGTTAGTATCGGTACCAAGATTGATATACCAGGCAGACGCATCTTCGAGTGAAAAAAACATATCCATCGTGCCGCTGGCATCCACCAGGTAGGTATTTTTTCTATTTCCATTGCTCTTAGGTTTCGGGATTCTAATTTTCACCATCAGACCTGCCGCAAGTGAGGCAGACGCGATATCAACGGCAATATAGCCTTCGACTCCGGCCGAGTCAGTATTCAACACCTTCCCTATACCGCCGAGCACAAAAACAGGTCCTGGAGTAAGAACCGTTAATCCAATCGGTTCAAGTGCGAGAACATTACCTTTGGTCGCCAGGTCCCCCAAGTCAGTTCTAATTCCAACCCCAACCGATGTTTCTGTGATGGGTCCCTCATCCCAACGGTTCATCGGCTCTTTGTCTCTAGCCCAGGTAATGTAATCCTTAGCGGTAGGAGAAGCAATTGGTCCGGTGGGTCCCTCCAATCGAGGTATGAAGTTATATGCAAAATCACCTCCCATCCCTTTAAGGCAAAGTCCCGTATTGCCCAAGGGAATGGCAACCGGGAGATCGATATCAAGGCCGATCATAGCGCCACGGTCGCTGAGACCTCCAAGAACAATATCAAGGCCGAAGCCGGCAGGAATGATTTTCAATGCTCCGCGTCCAAGCCAAACGCCACTGTCATAGCCGAGCGCTATGTTCGCAGAGAATACCTTCTCCTTACTGATCTTCAGGTCGCCTATTACAGTGCGCCATTCCACGATTTCTATAGGTGGATTCCAGTTTACCAAATCAACATGCGTTGAAATTGTCACTTCAATACGCATGAATACCGATTCTACCCCCTTATAGAGGGGAACACGGCCTCTGATCAGAAAGGTTACGTGGTTTAGGGGAGGATCATCGGTGATGGGAGTATTCTCAAATATAAGGACTGCAGGAGAAGAGGAGAGTTGATCCCCGACCTTGAGACTCCTTAATTTTGTCTCGACTTTATCCTCAGCCCATGTGGCGATATCAGTGTAAAAGTCGGATATTGCTGTCCATATGAGGTCTTTTATTTGATCTTCAAACCATTTTTCCATATGGTCACCTCACTATTCGGATAGCGCCTCGTAATTGAGATAAAGGTCTTTTTCTAAAACGAAGAACGCTCAGTATTGGAAGATCTCCCTTAAGATCGATACCGTCGATAGGACAATTATAAAAAAACCAGCCTATACGCCTAATACGCTTGTCTTCTTGAATGTCCATCTCTTTTCACCAATCTTGTCTTGATTTTAAGCAAATATTACTGTAAAGTAGGCTCTGGGTTCATGGAAGGGGGAAAATTGAGATCAATGAGGATCTCGTATATCAATGTTATATCAGAGCAGTTGTCACTAGCATTCTGCTAGTTATGAAGAAATGCCAAGCAACTTTGAAGGTCATTATTGTAGGACTTACGGATTGACCAACCTGAAGGAATAAATCGAGAGAGATCGCTTTTATGACAAGACTTTGCCCAGGGGATAGAAATAAGATATTACTTAACCACAGCAGCCTTGATTGAAGTCACGAGTGGGGTGAGTGAATTGACAATGCCCATAATAGTCGTTTTCGTCTCTGTAAAAATAGATCCCCATTCTTTGAGGGTTGCATTATAGCCTCTGACTTTTTCCGGAAGGATCCATTTCAACCAGAAGACCTTCCACAATTCCTGGAATTCGGCAAAATTCTGTTCTTCTGGGATAGCACTAACCTTTCGCGTGACTTTAAACAGGTCCTCAAAGAAATCCCGGTAATTTTCCTTATTCGTTATGATTAGGACGGTGAGCACTATATTATCGTCCGGTGACTTCACGAAAACGATGCAGGGGATGGTGGTGTTTATCGATAGAAAAATCGGTCCTATCCGGACGGATTGCCCCTTGCATCCGGATCCGGTGTAGTTCGTATATCCGTCTCGATGACCCCATCTTTCATGGAGATGATCCGGTCAAAGTACTGCTTGTGCCATTCCTCGTGGGAGACCATGACGATGGTCTGGTGGAGATCGCGGTTCAGCTTCCTGAAGAGATCGAGGATCACCTTCGAGTTCCGGGTATCCAGGTTGGCACACGGTTCATCGGCAAGGAGGAGGGCCGGCCGGTTCACGAGCGCCCGGGCGATCGCCACCCGCTGCTGCTCGCCACCGGATAACTCGGAGGGGAGGTGATGGATCCGGTCGCCCAGTCCCACGACCCCGAGGATATCAGTGCAGACCAGCGTGCACTCCTGGGGGGTCATCCCCCGGGCCATGGAGGGGAGGTAGACGTTCTCCTTGGCGGTCAGCTCGGGGACCAGGGCATAGTCCTGGAACACGTACCCAAGGCGTCGGAGGCGAAACACCGTCCGGGCCCGTTCATCGAGGGCTCCGACATCGACGCCGTCGATCAGGAGGGATCCGCTGGTGGGACGGTCAAGAAGGCCGAGCATATGAAGCAGGGTCGACTTCCCGCTCCCGCTTGGCCCCATCACCCCGACAAACTCGCCTCGCTGTATCTTCAGGGACACCCCGTCAAGTGCCCGGACCTGCACGGCACCAGAGCCGTAATATCGTGTGAGATCGGTTCCGATGATCATGTCAACCCCTGATCGCGGTAAGGATATCCTCTCGTGTCGTGAGCCATGCCGGGATGTATCCGGCAATCAACGAGACTGCCAGGAGACTCAGGGCTGACCGGACGATCAGCATCGCATCCACCACCGGGGCAACAGGGCCACCGGGAAAGACGATCGGGTTTGCGGCAAGCAGCTGCAGGATCACCGCAAGAAACCCAAACCCGATAAGGGTCCCGATGGCAAAGATGAACAGGGCTTGGAAGAGGTACGATTTGATGATCACCGATCGGTCAATCCCGATCGCCTTCAGGATCCCGATCTGCTTCCTCCGGTATACCGTGTTGATGAAGATCACGATGAAGATGACCACGATGGCAATCACCAGGCTCACGACCGTCCCGATGAAGTTGATGATGTTGAAGGAGCCGATGATCTGGTTCAGGAAATTGGCAGACTTCTCCTGCCAGGTCCAGATCTTCTCCTGCACCCCAAAGGCCATCAGGGTAGTTCGCATCGCATTCTCGTTCCCGGTCTCCACGGTCCGGACGAGCATCTGGTTTGCCTGGTTCTCAAGCCCGTACACCGACTCGTACTCGGTCTTCGTGATGAAGGCATTCGAGTCGACATCATAGGAATCGGAATTGATGATCCCCTTAATACGGTACTGCCGGGTCACCCCGTTGTTGTAGGTGACATCGACCACCTTCCCCACATCCACGCCGCCAAGGGAGGGGATCACATCAAGCCGCTCATCGTAGTTTCCCGCCAGCCGGTAGCCGATCACGATCTGGTCGGTATCGCCATCCGCAAGAAACTCCCCGCTGGCGACTTTGGTCGCGATCTTCAGCACCCTCCGGTCATCATCCGGGTTGATCGCATACAGGATCGGGGTGACCTCGTTTCCCTTGTAGACGATCGTCGTCCCGCTCAGATACCGGGGAGAGACCCCCGTCACGCCGGGAATCCGTTCAATCTTTCTCTGGAGTTCGTCAGCATGCTCGATATACACCTGGTTTTTCTTCGGTTCGATCACCAGGTTCCCGTAGCTGTAATCGATCGTCTGCTGGTTGAACAGCACCGCCACCCCGGAAATAATGGAGGGGAGGAAGATCAGGTTCACAAATACCATCCCGATAATGAGGATCGTGAGGTACAGGGTTCCTTTGTTTCCCCGGACAATCGACCGCTTCGCAAGGAAGAAGGCGACCTTTGACTCCTCAAACATTGCCGGTTCCCGGTTTACGACGTTTGATGAAATACCAGTACCCGATGATTCCGACAACGAGAAGGAGGACCGCCACCCCGATGATCAGAGCCGTGTTGTTGTTCCCGTATACGTTCAGGTGCAGATCCTCGCTCTCCTGGCCCGGTCCGTAATCATCCTCGTACTGGATCACCAGGGTATACGGGATATCTCCGGACTGATCGGCCTGCAGGTTGAACGGTGCCGGGGCATCGTTGCCGGGTTCAATCTTTCCGACAAATGCCTCTTTTGTGCCCGAGAGCGGGATGTCGATCTTCGCATTCACCGACCGTGCATCATCGGTGCCGGTGTTCTCGATCCTGATGATCAGGGTGAACTGGTCCCCCTTCTGGATCGTGGCCGGATCCGTGGTGATCTGGGAGATATCCACCTGGGCTTTGCCCCGGATATTCACGCCAAGCGTCTCGACCTGCTGCTGGAACGTCCCATCGGGTTCCTGGTATTCCATCAGGAGGGTGACCGGCCGGAGTCCGAGCGGCGCATTCCGGTCGGTGGAGAACACCATGGCGATCTCCTGGCGCTCCCCCTGGCCCAGCCGGTCGATATGGAAGGTGCCGGGAGTCGTTGAAGTGATGGAGGGCGTGGAGGAGTTCACGGTAATTTTCAGGTTGCTTGCTGACACCTGGCCGGTATTCTGGAGGAGGATCGTCGCATTGAAGTCATTGCCGGGCGTGACGCTGGCAGGCAGCTCTTTCTCGATGCTGATCTGGGGTCGCTTCTGGATCGCCACCTCGCTGTTCACGTTCACCGGGATCGGATATTTCAGGCTCCGGGCATCCGAGACCCGGATCCATATCTCGGGAAAGTAGATCCCGCTCTCTGCCGGCGCCTTGATGAGGAAGGAGAGGGGGATCGACTGCCCCGGACCGATATCGCCAACCCGGTAATACCCTTCGCTCAGCACCTGGATCCCGTTTCCCACCATCGTGACGCTGTCAATCGGGGCATTGATGTCAATATTCGTGGTGGTCTCGGTCGTATCAGAGAGGTAGGACTGGGTGAGGGTTGCCTTGTCAGCAGTATTCCTGACCGTCACGCTGATGATCCCCTGCTCGCCGGGCAGGAGGACCGAAGGAGTAACCTCAAAATCCGTGATGATAACTGAGGGAACGCTGGCTGCTGCCGGCATTGCCGCGACGAGAAGGAGCAGTGCCAGGAATGCAATGACACGCAGGTTCGCATCCGGGGGTGATCTCATGAATGAGTCTCTGCCAGAGCTGGTCAATAATACTATGCAAAGGACATACTCTGAAGGTGAACCTGGACCATGCAGCAAGAACCGCATGCACACCGTTCACGGCAAGGACAGGAGAATCCCCAAGAGTGGCATGTGTCGCTTCGGTCAGCAGGTGTCCCGCTTTTGAAAGGGAACAGGTTGATGTTTCGACTGAGGGGAGGACCCCCTCCCACTTCCCATCGGCAAAACAGAAGCGGACTCATGGCTTTCACCCCGCGATAGTGATGGAGTCCTTGATAAGGGTTGCTTATGAAACGGAGAACAAAGGAGGGAATTCCCCCCAGAAAAAAAGGGTGAGAAATGTCCGATGTATCCAGGGGGAGGCGAAATCCGCACCCGATAAGGATCCCGATGGCAGAGACCCCATTTCACGGATACCGCCATCATTCCGTGAAATTCCGAGTGAGCCTCTGCATCTCGATAATCATTCCATACGTTTTGTGTGATCTTCCCTCTCTACCCCCATCGGGTTTGGATTCCCTATCAATGCAAAGAGGGTAAACTCGTGACACTTCCGGAGTGTTTTGAGGTCCGGATCGCCATTTGTCTCGTCAAAAAGCCAGGTCCTTGATGAGTAATTCCGGTCACGGATTACCTGTTCGAGATGGCGTATCGCAGTCGTTGCATATGACTGTATGCACGTTCTTTGTTCAGCCCCGTGGGGATAAGTCGTAAGAATATTCAGGGCAAGAGCATAGAAACATGCGGCGTTATAATGCACTTCCCAGGGTTCCTTACCTGACGGTACTACAATACACGCTACCTCCGATTGTAAGGACGGTAAGGAATCCTTTTTTTTGTCATCGGCGGTGCCCCTGATGAACTCATAGAGGATCCTGGCGCGACATCGAGCCAGTCGTACTACATTGGAGCATTTTTTCAGGCCTGTATGCGATGGTAAGGAGGGTAAGGAATCCCGTTTTTTGTCGTCGGCTGTCTCCCTGATGAACTCATATCGGATCCTGGCGCAGGAATGAGCCACATGCACTACCTTGGAGAATTTTTTCAGGTCTGGATACTTCCAGCAGGGATTATATTTCCGCTCATAGGGAAGCGTACGAATCAGATATAATCTCTTTCCCAGGCATCTCCACCACCCTGACTCCTTTTCCAGGTAGTGGTATTGACCGTGTGCAAGCACGAGGAAACATTCTTTCAATTTCAATTCATCCTCATGGGAGAAGACCCCCCCGGCCTGCTCAAGGTTTTCGAGGGTAGCGATCAATTCTTTTCTTTTCTCTTTGTCGATCAACCTGCCAAAGGTGTAATCCTCCTCATCGTTGATGCTATTTTTCAACAGGGTAGCCAGGTCTCTCCTTTGCGATCCCATCCCAGGATTTTTACATTCCTCAATTAACTCATCGATGAACGTAAGACTCACCGCCAGGCGATAACGGGGCTCCAGTAAAACCGGCCATAATGTGACCAGTTTCAAATATTCCAATACGGCGTCAAGGAACTGCCTCCCTTCCATATACTTGATCACGGCAAGCCTGATGAGGATATTATTCGGATCCAGCCCGGCTGCTCTTTTATATTTCTCCAGTGCTTCGCTCCTTCTCTGATTGGCTTCGTTACCCGTCGAGACTTTTTGAGCCGGGGTGTTCTTTCGCTCTCTGGCATTCTCCTTTTCGAGCTGTATTCCCTCCTGATACAGCTCAAGGGAGTCCGATGAGGAGAAGAGTGCCCATGGGGGAACCTTCTCCATGACGTACGGGTGTTCATTCACGATGTACTGGTATATCAGCACCGCACCCTTTTTCACCGCTTCATCAGCAGACGTCCCTTCCGCAACATCGATCTTCTCTATCTTTTTTGTATCCTCCCCGATAATCTCACAGATCAGTGAGTAACCGGACGGATCTTTTTTATTCCGCAGCGTGCACATGACCTGGTGTCCGGTTTGTGGACGGATCAACGACAACAAAACCTTGAGCAATGTGCCGATCTTGCTCGGCGCTCCTGGAACTGCCGCAGAAAGGGACTCCATCACGGTCGTGAGGGTCTCATACGGTTTCGTGGCAGGCGGTAAAAGGCCAACATTCTCCAGTTCGTCCTTCATCAGGGCGCTCAATCCATCGATGTTTATCCCTTGAGCTTCGCTGGCGTTTTTGATGGGATCTATTGTCACGGGGCCGGGTTCGCTCCGTTTTTTCCATTTATACAGTGTTCGAATCCCCCACACGCCCACGGCGAGCAAAATGACCACCGTGGCTACCAGGGCATCGTCACTGAGTACTAATTCCTCATTGAGGTAGTTCGCGGAATTTTTTTTCAAGGTATCCTGCACACTTTCCTTCACATACGGCACGAATGTGTTCAGACCTGCCCCTGTTTCGGATGGGACGAAGAGCGTCAGGGGTGCACGCCTGCTCAAACCCTCCTGTTCTGCTGTTACCACGATAAATCCGGGGTAATTCCCTCTCCGGGGTGTTTCATTAAGGGTCAGATTGAAATAGAGAAATCCCGCATCCCCCGCCATGAACGATACCGGGGTCACATTCCCGGCCTCATTCTCCGATGGAAATGTCTGCAGAACCGGACTCCCCTTGGAATCGACCAGGTTCCCGAGAATAATGGTACCGGTAAGATTCAGCGTTTGTTTGCCTGTGTTCTCGATTCCTACTGCAATCCGCCCATTTCTCACGAGCGAATCGTACTCGACTTTCAGGGGTGTGCTAGAATCCGGGGTTTTAATGTCGAACGATGCCGGCCCCTGCTGTGCCAGGGAGGGTACTGCCAGGGTGAAGCCTATCGTGGTGTTGGTTTGATTGGTGAGTACAATGAAACCCTTGTACAGACCAGGTTGGAACTGGTCCCCATCCAGATCGGTCCGGTTCAATCTGAACGCAAGGAACCTTACTTCGTGAGAGGGAATCTTCACCTCTTCAGGGAGGCTGTTGTTATCCAGAGTGAAGTGCAGGGGACTTCTCTCCGTATCGGACAGATTGGTTACTATGTCCACCTTGATCGAGGCAGCACTATTTCCACTGTTATAGAGAGCGATTGCTATGGGAGTGTCTCCGTATTCTAAATCGCGAAAATCATAGGTCCGATCCGCTCCATCGAGAATTGTGATTGTTACCGAGTCGGTTGATTCAGCGGCAGCGGTCATTATTGTTGTGGCAGCGATGACACACAGGATCAGCAGAAGAGCCACAGGAGGAAATCGCCTGTTACCGCCCGACATCGACAAAACCCCCGTCAGATATCGTGCTCGTCATGGTACTCCCACCGATATACAAGTGGTGAGGGTACATTCCCATGGACATTGTATCGGATGAGAACGCTCTCCTGTTTTGGGATATTGTTTGAAAAATAAGAAATGTTCCGGCGATATTCTCCCATAACCTGACATACAATTCGTTCAAATGCGTTACCCTATATAAGTTTGCCAGGGTAGTGCTCTGTTGAAGAACCCTTGTGGAATCAATCCCTATTCTGGATTTTCCCAGGCAGGTAAGGATCCCTGTCTCTCCCAGCTTTTTCAGGTATAACGATGCAGTCTGCCATTTTGCAATACCCGCGTCTACCACGAACTCGATCCTGCAGTACGGTTGAACGAAGATCAACTCAACAAGCTCTCTCGAATAGACATTTGGCGGTAACTCTTCATGGCATCGCAGCGTCGTTTCTTCGAGAAGCTCATGAATAGCAGTAATCCATTCATGGGTCCAGACTGCTGTCTCCTCAACGGCCTGGCGCATAAAGAGGATCCTGAATCAGCCAAGCCCCAAATCTCCAAGTTAATAAGGGACTATGGCACCTTGACAATTTTGCAAACGAAAGTGCGATGCACATTTATAAATATGCATTATGATCACAAATCCGAAGTGGAGGAGATCCTTATGGCAGGAAAAATGGACATGATGGTTCTTGAGTTGAGCAAATTATACAGACTTAAGGTTAATTGGGTTCCACCCTGGTGGAAAGTGGCGTATCTCATTATCCCTGGAGATTTTGCACGCAAATATATCCACATGGATGTTGATGAAAGATTCAAGAAAACATTTGAGGATACCGTAAACAAGTATGTGAATGCATATCTCAAAGAAGGTGCGATGCCCCCCGCAGAGATTGCCCCAGCGATTCTCAATATGGCAGATGACCTCGCTGCCGGGACAAAACCGACGATGAGAGCCGGGGACTACATCGCTATTCAGAACTTCATACGAACAGGGTAGACCCTATTGAAAAAGATAAATGGGACCGGGATCAATACCCTCCCATTTTCAGAGTAATCCCAGGAGGTTAAATTTTGGCATTTGAGAGTTTTCCCTTTATTGTAGGCTGGGAATTGACCCTTGCTTGTAATCTCCGCTGTCGCCATTGCGGTTCTTCTGCCGGCCAACCACGATCGAATGAGCTCACCACCGATGAGGCATTGAATATCTGTGACCAGCTACCTCCGTTACTCGTGCAAGAAGTGGACTTCACTGGAGGAGAGCCACTGATGAGGAAAGACTGGCCATTAATTGCTGGACGATTGAACAAAAGGGGAATCATAACAAAGATCCTTACCAATGGTCTTTTACTCGAACCACAAACCATTGACAGAATAAAGGAGGTGGGAATCTCTGGAGTTGGGATAAGTTTGGATGGTCTCGAAAAGACGCATGACAGCATTCGTACATATTCCGGACTCTTCCGACGTGTTATAAATGGAATCCAATTGCTCCAGGATGCCGAACTCCCTATCACGATTGTAACGACCGTTAATACTTTAAATATCAACGAACTTCCTTCAATGCTCGATTTTCTTGCCTCTCACCACATCGAAAACTGGCAGATCCAGCCGGTATTTAAGTTTGGCCGTGTCAAAGGGGATACTGGACTTAAGCTCTCTATCGAAGAATATATCCAACTTGGTACTTTCATTCGAGACAACACATCACGGGCAAAGGATGTGGGCCTAACAATATCCCCGGCTGACAGTTATGGATATTATACGGATTTCGATGGTAGAGATCCAACCTGGGGGGGATGCCCGGCAGGCCGGTTTTCCTGCGGAATAACAAGTGATGGCAGGATTAAGGGATGTCTTTCCCTCCCAGATGATTTTACTGAAGGAGATCTTCGTGCCCGAGATTTATGGGATATATGGTTTGATCCACGGTCATTTACGTATACCCGTGGATTCACACGTCAGGGACTCGGGCAGAACTGCACCTCTTGTGACCATGGAGATGAGTGTCAGGGAGGGTGCTCAGCGATGTCGATGAGCTACACTGATTTCTTTCATAACGATCCATATTGCTTTTATGGCATCCGGAAAGGAGAGAACGAATAAAAGAGACGGATTTTTTTCTCTCTAAATTATCCCTTTTCACCGACACGTTTCTGGTGGTGAACAGATTCACCTCCATTCCACCACCGACAATCACTCTCCCCGGAGGACCCCTACCCCCGCTCCGACACAACCGCAATCACCGGTTTCAGCAGATACTTGTCCGATCCGGTCCTGACCACCGATTTCTCCACGTTGAAGTCAAGGGTGAGCATCCGCGTCTCATTCGGGACCAGCACAAATCCCCGGTTCAGCTTGAGCACCCCACTCAGAACGGTAAGAGGGTAATCCGTTCCATCTACCGTGATCGCTCCCGAATCGATCTTCAGACGGATCTGCGTATAGGTGCCTGCCTCCAGGGTCTTCTGGCCGAGTATCCTGCTGACGTTCACGAACTGCAGCAGGTCCACTGACTGGGTCTCGTTTAGGACCGTGATCCAGCCTGCAGTATCGGTCTCTCCTGACTCGGTTGCAGACACCTCCTCATCGGTCTGGGTGATCGTCTGGTTTGGTGCTGCCTTGTGCACACTCACTTTACTGATGTTGAGGAGCAGACGGGTGATTGTGCCATCATCATCCTTGACCTCCGGGGCATCCTTTACCGCAATGATCAGGGTTTCCTGCCCGGCAGGAACGGGTCCCGGGGCCGGGACCACCTGGCATTTCCCCTCGATGCAGCGGCAATGGCCGGCACCACAATCGAGAGGACCCAGGCATGCAGCGGTGCAGTAGGATTTTTTCACGCACGGCTGCCTTTCAGGATCGATTCCAGCGCTTCGATGAACTCCCCGGCAAGGACCAGCAATCCCCTGATCTCTTCAGGGGTCGCCGGAGTGGCAAGATCATACTGGTTCTGCTCCCTCCTCTCCCGCATCCTCCCAAAGAGAGCGATCCATCTACGCTCAAGCATTCCGGATGCAACATAGGTCTCGAGATACTTCTCGACACAGAAATGACTCTTCTCCCGGATTCCGTCGCGGTAGAGCACAGCCCGTGCAGCATGAAACATGGCAAAATAAATCCCGCTCACGGCAAGGACAGGAGAATCCCCAAGAGCGGCATTGGTAGCTTCGGTCAGCATGTATCTCGCTTTTGAAAGGGACCGGGTTGATTTTTCGACTGAGGGGAGGACCGCCTCCAGCTTCCCATCGGCAAAACATTTTTCAAGCGGACTCAAGGCTTTCACCCTCGATAGTGATGGAGTCCTTGATCAGATTTGCATAAAAGGGCTGATCCGAACGGGCAATACCCGCCAGCTTTTCCCTGGTCAGAATGAGTGAATGGACCGGACCATTTGTCAGCTTCGAGAGATCCTGGTCAGATTCGGCAACCCTGAACTCGAACTCAGGATCATAATTATCGACAAGAACCCATATATCGAGGTCACTTTCAGAGGTATTGGTCCCCCGTGCCCATGATCCATAGATTCCAATCCCCCTTGCCCAGGGGGGAAGACGGAGGGCATGCGTGAGCAGGTCAAGGTTTTGCAGGAGTTTCACCACGTTCCAGAGGTCGGTGTTTCTCTTCTGAAAGACACGACCGGAGCGGGAGAGAAGACCATAATTGACGAGAATGTTGAGATAGAGTGATGCGAGACCTTTCGATACCCCCGTCTCATTTGAGACCGAATGAACACTGACCGTGTCATGCAGACTGACAAACCGGAGAATCCGTATCCTGTCTTCTGATTTGAAAAGACTCGGAAGTACACTCTGATGAGAACTCATTGTCAAAGTGATGTTGTTCATGATACATGAACATTTTGTTCACAATTTATGAATAATTTGTTCGCGATTCATGAACGGGATTGATAAAGAGGAGAGGCGAGGCACAGCAAACCCCCCCATACCTCAGGATCGTAAGCGGTTCCGGCACCGGATTTGTCCTGAACAATTGATACCAGAGCCCCTCTTAAATATCGGAAACAAATATCTGGATACGATCCACGGAGCAGGTATGGAATTCAAAATTGCAATTGAACAGGATGAGGATGGCTGGTATATTGTTACCGTGCCGTCACTCCCGGGCTGCGTCTCCCAGGGGAGAACTGAGGAGGAGGCGAAGAAAAATAGTGCCGAAGCGATCGAACTTCACCTCAGCGCCCTCGCACGGGACGGGATTCCCCT
>Ga0209096_1000447_pt1 | contig 56348 bp, 38 predicted proteins | sample AD_UKC034_MetaG_FD_184407 | JGI IMG/M metagenome (GOLD analysis project Ga0209096, IMG submission 184407) | Active sludge microbial communities of municipal wastewater-treating anaerobic digesters from USA - AD_UKC034_MetaG (SPAdes) (version 2) | ecosystem: Engineered > Bioreactor > Anaerobic >...
TGCTGGTGATGGCGCGGATCTCATCCGAGCTGACCTGCGCATCCAGCGCCACGCGCTCGATGAAATCCAGCGGCGAACCCGCGTGCGGTGCGGGGCCGTTGAGCATTTCAATCGTTCCTCCGGAGGCTTCTGCGGCCACCTCGCCGGCTTCGTTCATCTTCCGATAGATCGCCTCGCTTGCATCCAGCTCGTCCGCCCTGACCTGGTCGGCTTTGATGAAGCGGTAATTCTCCGGAGTGCTGAAACAAATCCCGCGCGGCTGTTTGGCCGCCAATGCCTGCGGCATCTGCCTGGTCAACGCGACGGCGACCGCCGGATCGCAGCCGTTGCACGTGCTGTCGAAATAGCGTCCCAACCAGCCGGTGCTTTCAAACCGGTGGGCGTCACTGGCTGTCTGCCAGATTTCGGTCGAGCGAAAATGGGAACGGTTCGGGTTTGGATAACCCACGCCCTGCACAATCCCCAGGTGCCCGGATTCGTACAGCTCCTTCAAGCCGGTCATGCCGGGGTTTAATCCCACGCCTTCCCCCAGGCGCAGCGCCGCCCGGGCGGAGATGCCGAGCTGTGGCCGCGCCCGATGATAATGATCGTCACCAAAGGGCACCACCATGTTCAAACCGTCGTTGCCGCCAGCCAGTTGGAGCACCACCAGGATCGTCGCCTCCTTGCCGGTGACCGGCTGCGTCGGCGCATCCGCGGCGGCCGCGTGCAGTGTCGCGAAGGTGTTCGCCAGAAAGGACGGCACGGTCCACGACAGCGCGCTGCCCAGTACCGTGCCGCGCAGAAATTCACGGCGCGTTTTCAAAGTCGGTTCATATTTCATAATGGAGATCCTCGTGGCGGTGGTGGCTGCCGTGGCGCGGCTCAAGTCAATTGATATTCCGGCGTGCTCATGGCGAGCCGGATGGCGCCCAGGATGTCGTCATCGTCCAGCACTCCCTGCGAATCCAGGTATTCCCGCAACGCCGCCTGCTGATTGGCCTTCAGTTCGGTTTGGAACAGCCGGCTCCCCAGGGCCGCAATCAACGCCCCCGGCTCCCTCCGCTCCGCCTCCGAGAACAGCCGCGTCACCTCGATCTGGAGGGCGGGCGGGCGCGGACGCGGCATCGGCCCGCGCCCCGCCTGGCGGGGTTTGCGCCGGCCGCCGGACCGTGCCGCGCCGCTCCCCTGCACCAGCAACGCAGCCTGGTTGTAACGGGCCAGCAGCGTGTTCGTGGTAATCCAGGACAAGCCTCCGTCCCAGCCCTTCACGTTCGGCGGGGCGAACAAATCCTGGCCCAGTTCGCGCGTCAAAATCCCGCTCAACTGCGGCGGCGGCAGTTCGGTTTCCAGCATGCGGATGGTGCCCGCCAACCATTGCACCGGACTCTTCACCTGCGTGCGAATCAAGGCCGGATCGTAAAATTCCTCGCTGCGCAGCATGACGCGCAGGAATGGTTTGAAGTGGTTTCCGTGCTGGCGGAAGCTGGCGGCCAGCGCCGTGAGCAAGGCCTCCGAGGGCGGTTGCCCGGCAAAGAAGGTCCAAAGTTTTGCCGTGATAAACCGGGCGGCCTGGGGCTGCGCCACGATTTGCTCCAGCACGTCGCGCCCCTGCAACCGGCCGGTGCGGCCCAATACGGTTTTGACGCCCGGATCATGCAGCGCCGGGCGATCCACGAATTGTTGCGTCTCACGATTGTAGCTCCACCCCGTCAACGCCCGTGCTGCTTCCGTGATGTCCTTCTCCGTATAATGCCCTTCGCCCAACGTGAACAACTCCATCACTTCGCGGGCGAAATTTTCGTTGGGATGTTGCTTGCGGCTTCTTGCCTGGTCCAGCCAGATGAGCATTGCCGGGTCCTGGCCGGTCTCCACCAGCAACCGCAGCCAGTGGTCCACCGCCAGCCGCCGGAACAATTCATTCTGCCGCCACATGAGGTACGGTTCACGCACTTTGTCCACGCTGGTGGCAAAATGCCCGTGCCAGAACAACACCATCTTCTCCTGGAAAGGCCGCGGTCCCCGGGCCATGCGGCCCAGCCACCAATGCCGCAATTCCGTCATCTGCTCGCGCTGCTGGCGGCGCTCCTCGCGCTGCAGCTCCCGACGCTGCTCGGCGTCCGCCCGGCGGAATGCCTGGAGCTTGTTGCGCCGTTCCGGATCGGGGCGCGCCCACCCGGGATTCGGCGTGGCATCCGGGATTTTCTCAAAGTCCACCAAGCGGGCAACGGCGCGTTCCGGCCCGAGCGCAACAAGTTGTTGAATCTCGCGCGGCGGCCCGCCGAACCCGGCCCGGTTCAACAAATGCGCGGCGGTCGTGGCATTCCAACGGTCACTGGACAACGGCTTAAGCATGAGGAGTCAGCGGCGCGGCAAGCGCCGCAAGATATATGGACGGGCGTTGGCGGTGTTTCATGATTTCGCTTTTTAATCGCAAAATTCCGGTTCGTCAAATCGAAGTTGACCGCGGACAAAACCGGTTCCGGGCCGCCCAGTGCCGCCGGGGCGCCGGAACCCCATCCGCCCATCGCCCCCTCCAACCAACCGCTGGAGTTTCAACCGGTTTCATTCGACGTGTTCAATGGACGCCGGGTCGGGGCGGCGCATTCAGCGCGTCCGAAAACAGAGCCGGGCCGGCCTGACCAACGCCGGACCGGGTGACACTTGGTGTCCCCCAAAATTTCACGGCAATTGCCACGTCCGTTCCGGCATTTCACTTGAAGCGCATTTTTTGCGCACCTATGGTAAGGACGACGTTGAAATTGGAATCATGGCCAGCATCCTCACCACAAATCCGAACCCGCCCGCAGCCAACAGCCCCCAACCACACCCCCTCGCCCCCGATCGCGTACTTGCCGTACTGGAACAGCACATCCTGGTGGATGGGTTCAAACTGGTCTTTGACACGGAGCGGAGCCGCGGCGCGTATTTTGTGGATGCGGCCACCGGACGGGAATTCATTGATCTCTACGGTTTCTACGCCTCGCAACCCATCGGTTACAATCACCCATACTTCAACCGCCCCGAAGTGCAGGCGGATTTGCTGCGCGCGGCCAAAGTCAAGGTGGCCAACGCCGATGTTTACACCCCGCAATACGCAACGTTCGTCGAAACTTTCGCGCGCGTTATTGCCCACCCACAGTTGCCCCGGTATTTCTTCATCGAAGGCGGCGCCCTTGCGGTCGAAAACGCGATTAAAGCGGCCATGGACTGGAAGGTGCGCAAAAACCTGGCCGCCGGACTGGGTGAGCGCGGCACGGAAATCATCCACTTCACACACGCGTTCCACGGTCGGTCGGGTTATACACTGAGCCTGACCAACACCGATCCCAACAAGGTGGCGTACTTCGCCAAATTCCCCTGGCCGCGCATCAGCACCCCGATGCTGAATTTCGCCCTGCCGGAAAGCGCCCGCACTGCTGATGTCCGCTCGCGGGAACAACAGGCGGAACGGGAAATTCGCGCCGTGCTGGCGGCCAAGGCCGCCGACATCGCCGCCATCATCATTGAACCCATCCAAGGGGAAGGAGGAGACAACCACTTCCGCCCCGAATTCATGCAGCAGTTGCGCCGGATCGCCGACGAACACGACCTCCTGCTCATTTTTGATGAGGTGCAATCCGGCATGGGGATTACGGGCAGGAAGTGGGCGGCGGAACATTACGACGTTGTGCCCGATCTGATCGCCTTCGGCAAGAAAGCGCAGGTGTGCGGCGTCATGGCCGGAGCGCGCCTCGATGAAGTGCCGGACAACTGTTTCCGGCGGCCGGGCCGCATCAGTTCCACCTGGGGCGGCAACTTCACCGACTACGTGCGCTCAACTCACTATCTCCGGATCTACGAACAGGAACACCTGGTGGAAAACGCCCGTGTGCAAGGCGAGAAACTGCTGGCCGGGCTCCAGGAACTGGCCCGGCACCATCCGCAGGTAACCGCGCCGCGCGGCAAGGGCTTGATGCTGGCTTTTGACCTGCCGGATACGGCCACCCGCGATGCCTTCTGGCGCGGGTGTTACCGGTTGAATTTGCTGGTAATCCGGTCAGGTCCGCGTTCCATCCGGCTGCGCCCCGTCATGGATATCAAGGATGAGGTGCTTGAGCAGGCGCTGGGCATCATGCACGACGAATGTGGGAAATTGCCGCATTGAATGTTCCCCGCGCAGACGTCTGCCGGGACGGGGACGCCCCCCCGTGGATTGGAAACCCCGCAACTGGTGTCCCCCGGGCTTGGGCGGCCCGGCATTTTGCCGGCTGCGTCCGGATCGCTTATTGACCAAGGAAACAGCATCATGCCGAAAACTACTGTCAAATTGAAATCCGTCCCGGCCGCCACACTAAAAGCGCTCGGACTCGCGGCCACCAACCCCGGCGTTTTCGATGGTGAATGGTCGGGTGGGGGCTCCAGCCTGCCCAGTCATTCGCCGAACGACGGCGTCCTGCTGGGCACGGTGCGCACCGCCACCCCCGCGGAATACGAGCGCGCCTTGAAACGCGCGGCGGCCGCTTTTGAGCAATGGAAAACCGTCCCTGCTCCCAGGCGCGGCGAAGTCATCCGCCAACTCGGCAACGCCCTGCGCGCCGCGAAGCAGGACCTGGGACTGCTGGTCACCCTCGAAGCGGGCAAAATCATTGCCGAGGGTCAGGGCGAAGTTCAGGAGATGATTGACATCTGTGATTTCGCCACCGGCCTTTCGCGCCAACTCTACGGCCTGACCATTGCCAGCGAACGACCGCAACACCGCATGATGGAACAATGGCTGCCGCTTGGCCCGGTCGGTGTGATTACCGCCTTTAATTTTCCGGTGGCGGTCTGGGCCTGGAATGTGGCGCTGGCGGTGGTCTGTGGTAACAGCACCGTCTGGAAACCCTCCAGTCTGACTCCGCTCGCCGCAGTGGCCACCGTCAAGATCGCCGAGCGCGTTTGCCGCGCCAACGGTGTGGATCCTGCGCTCTTCACCTTGATCATCGGCGACGGCGCCACGGTGGGACAGCGGCTGCTGGAGGACAAGCGGTTGCCGCTCATCTCCGCCACGGGCTCGTCCAAACTGGGCGTCCGGGTGGCAGAAACGGTGGGCCGCCGGTTCGGCAAAACCATCCTCGAACTGGGCGGCAACAACGCCATCATCGTCGCCCCCAGCGCGGACCTGGATCTCGCCACACGCGCCATTTTGTTTGGCGCCGTCGGAACTGCGGGGCAACGGTGCACGAGCACCCGGCGGATCATTGTCCACGAGGCCATTCGCGAGGATCTCGTGCGGCGCTTGATCGCCGCCTACGAACAGGTGCGGATTGGTCCCCCCACCGACCTCGCCACCCTGTGCGGCCCGCTGATCAACTCCGAGGCCGTCAGGGAAATGCAAACCGCCCTGAAACGTATCCGGGCGGAGGGCGGGAAAATCATTTATGGCGGCGAACCTCTGCGCGGCCCGGAGTATCCAGGCGGCTGTTACGTGCGCCCCTGCCTCGTTGCGGCCCGGCCCGACATGAAGGTCGTGCGGGAGGAAACGTTTGCGCCAATCCTTTACGTGCTCGGCTACCGGGAATTCGAGGAGGCCATCGCCTGCCACAATGATGTCCCGCAAGGCTTGAGTTCGGCCATTTTCACCAAGGACCTGCGCGAAGCGGAGTGGTTCCTCTCAGCCCGTGGAAGCGATTGCGGCATCGCCAATGTGAACCTCGGCACCAGCGGCGCGGAAATTGGCGGCGCCTTTGGCGGGGAGAAAGAAACCGGTGGCGGGCGCGAAAGCGGGAGCGACGCATGGAAGACGTACATGCGACGCCAGACCGCCACCATCAATTACGGCACTGAGCTGCCCCTGGCCCAAGGCATCCAGTTTGGCTGATCTCCGGTGCGTCAACGAATGTGGACACTTGACGCTGCTATACTTGGTATGCTAGAACAGGCACACTACCATTAGCGGTGGTCTTATGCGTTGCCCCAAGTGCGGCTGTCAGGACGATAAAGTTGTAGATTCGCGTGCCTCGCGTGAAGGTGCGACCATCCGCCGCCGGCGCGAATGCACCGCCTGCCAGCATCGTTTCACCACTTACGAGGAAGTCGAACGGGACGGGCTCATGATTCTCAAACGAGACGGACGGCGGGAGGAGTTTTCCAAGGAAAAGCTGCTCTCGGGCATTCGCAAGGCCTGCCAAAAACGTCCCGTCAGCCCCAAGGCGGTTGAGGATTTGGCCGACCAGATAACTGAAATGGTAAACAACAAGTTCGATGCGGAAGTCCCCTCGGAGTTCATTGGAAAAGAGGTCATGAACGGGCTGCGGGAGATTGATGAGGTCGCTTATGTGCGCTTTGCCAGCGTGTATCGCCGCTTTCAAGAAGCCACGGATTTCGTCCATGAAGTGAAAAAACTGGGAGCGCACTGATGGTTTGCCTGGCCAACGACTTCCTGTTTTTCCGTCTGCCGTCCGGTGAGTCCGTTCCGGTCCCAACCACGGTGATTTCCAGCGAACTCCTCAGCGGGGTCACCAACCAGCACACACAAGAATTGCTGTCCCACGCCGCGGCCTCGGTGTTCCACTACTTCAAACACGATCTCGGTTGCCAGGCGGTCACCGTCGCCGAATTCGCCGCCACCTTCGAGGTGGTGCTGGCCAAGCTCGGATTCCGTCCCCCTTCCCCGCCTTCCACCCGGTCGTCCCCCGCTCCGGCCATGCAGCACCTGCCGGCGCTGGCTGCGAGTGTTGGTGCCGCCGGCGAACTGGCCTTTTTTCCACGATTGCGCGCCGCCGCGGTGGCCCAATGCCAGTCTGTCCCGAAAGTGGTCCGGTTCTCCGGTCTGCGTCCGTGCGTCAAGCAACTGCTCGGAGCGGAGCGTTGGAGTCCGCGCTGCGAACGGCTGCGCGATCAGATCCTCGCGTTCCTGCGGGGAGTGCTGCGCCGCGAAACAACCGGGGGCGATTGCGCGCTGTTGATCCGCTGATTTTGCTTTGGCGGCTTGCGGGCGTGCGCTACAAACTCAGGGGGTGAACAGAACCTTGTTTGAAAAAATCGCGGCGCGCGAGATTCCGGCGCAAATCATTTACGAGGATGATTCGGTGCTGGCATTCCGTGACATCGCCCCACAGGCCCCCGTCCACATCCTGGTGATCCCGCGCCGGCCCCTCGCGCGCATGGCGGCCGCGCAACCTGCGGACCAACCGCTGCTGGGACATTTGCTGTTGACCGCCGCAAAAATCGCCGCGCAACAAGGACTGGACTCCTCCGGTTACCGCCTGGTCATCAACAACGGTCCGGACGGCGGCGAATCCGTGCCGCATCTGCACTGCCACATCCTCGGTGGACGCAAGATGCAGTGGCCTCCCGGCTGATTTCCACCCGTGAAATTAATTTCCTGGAACGTCAACGGACTGCGCGCCGTCATGCGGAAGAATTTTCTGGATTTTCTGCAGGCGACGAAACCCGCCATCCTGTGTCTGCAGGAAACCAAATGCAGGCCCGCCCAGGTCGAGCCCTCGTGGCCGGCGGCCTACACGACCTTTTGGAACAGCGCCACACGAAAAGGCTATTCCGGCACGGCCATCTTCACGCAACCCCGCCCCCTGCGGGTGACCACCGACCTCGGGCTCGTCCAGCATGATGGCGAAGGCCGGGTGCTGACGGCGGAATATCCGGATTTTTTTCTCGTCAATGTTTACGTCCCGAACTCCCAGCGGGAACTGACCCGACTGGCCTACCGGCAGCAGTGGGATCGGGATTTTCTCAAGTTTCTCAAACGCCTTGAGCGGAAAAAACCGGTCATCTGGTGCGGAGATCTCAACGTCGCGCATACCGAAATTGACCTGGCCAACCCGCGCGCCAATGTCCACAACCACGGTTTCACCCCCGAGGAGCGGGCCGGCTTCACCGCCTACATCCAGGCCGGCTTCGTGGACACGTTTCGCGAATTCGAGCCCGGACCCAACCACTACACCTGGTGGAGTCCCAGGGCCAATGCCCGCGCCCGCAACCTCGGATGGCGGCTGGATTATTTTATGATTTCATCGTCGCTGCGTTCCCGGCTGAAGGGGGCGGAAATTCTGTCTCGGGTTCGGGGCAGCGATCACTGTCCGATCAGCCTGGAACTGCACTAGCGCCGGCATGCAGCTGTTCACCGCCCCGACCCCAACGGCTCGACCTCGGGGCGTCCTCCCGCCCCCGCCCCCGCGAACTGCTGGCATGATGTTGTTGCGTAAACGCCGGTCATCCCGCTAAGGTTTCCCCCGCTCATGAACCGTCGCCGATTTCTTAAAACCTCGATCGCCACCACCACCGCCACCTGGGTCACAATGAATCCCGAACCTGTCCGGGCCGCTCCGGCACCGGCCCTTCGCGAGGTGTACGAACTGGAAACCTATTCGCTGCGACCGGGGACGATGTCCGAGCGCTTTGATGAATTCTACCGGGACGTGGCGGTGGTGGCGTGGAATCGCGCGGGCGTCCGCCCGGTGGGCGTGTTCCGTCCGGCAGATGACGCCGCGCCGCCCAGCCGTGCCGTGCTGCTCCCCTTCCCGGACTGGCCGGCGGCGCGCAGCTGTCGGGAGAAGTTCGAGGCGGATCCGCTGGTGGCACAGGCTGGTTTCAGCCGGGCGCCCGCAACGGATCCGGGGTTCATCCGCAAGGAAAGCTCGTTGCTGTTGGCGTTCGCCGGTCTGCCCCGGATTGCAATTCCGGCGCAAACCCGGGCCGGAAAACCGCGCTTGTTTGAGCTGCGCACTTACGAATCGCACAGCCGTCGCGCCAACCAGAAAAAAGTGGCGATGTTCAACGAGGGCGAAATTGCGATTTTTCAACGCACCGGTTTGCAGCCGGTCTTCTTCGGGGAAGCCTGGTCTGGTCCGCAACTGCCCAAACTCACCTACCTGCTGGTGTTTGATGATCGCGCCAGCCGCGACCGGAACTGGCAGCAGTTTGTGGCCGATCCTGACTGGAAAAAGATGAGCACCACGCCAGGGTACACCGATGCGGAAATCGTTTCCCGCATCACCAACGTTTTTCTGCACCCCACCAGTTATTCTCAGATATGAACATTGCGCGCCGCGGCCGGCGGCGCGTTTAAAATCCCGTGACCTGCACCCGGAAAAAGCGGGATGACGCCGCAGCGGTTGAGATGAAAGCCGGGCTGCGTCCGGCGACCCCTTCCCACGGACCGTCAACGGTGGGAGCGCCCTGTAAGATCCCCATTCCGGACCAGGACAGCTGAAAGCCTGCGGGTGTGCGGGCGGAGACCCACAGGTAAGGGAACTCTACCACCGCCCTGGCCCGGTAGAATTGCGCGGGATGTCCCTGCGCATCCAACTTCATGGAAGTGATCCGATTCGTGGCTTGCACCAGGGTGAGCTCCCTCCAATTCATCAGATCGGTTGATGCCTGCAGCTCGTACCACTGGTTCGACACGCCGTAGAGATCCATTTGAAGATGTCCCGGTTCCGGAACGGGAAAAATGTCCAGCCAAGTGTCCGGAACAAAGGTGACGTGGGCCAGCCAGCCCGCATCATTGCCACTACGACCGCTTCCATCCTTGCCATAACGCCAGCGCACGACCTGGCGGCGCGGCCCCAAGTGGACGGATTCCTCCTGCCAGTCCACCTCACCGGAAATCGCATTGGTCTGGGTGGCGGATTCAAACACCAACCAGTCAGCTTCCTCCTCGGAACTCACCTTCCACCAGAAATTCAGTGTTCCCGGGCCGATCAATTCCGCCTCCAGTTCCGAAACCCCATCGTCTTCCAGGGGTGCGCTTTGCATCGCGGGAAAGGTCTGGAAAAAAACCGCGTTCTGGCCCAACCACCCCGCGCCTGGCGATGATTGCCAGTCCAAGTCCGTCAGGCCGTATGCCGGGGCGCTGATTGGCCGGGCGGCAGAAACCATGACCGTCACAAGCTGGCTGCTGCCCAGGCCCACGTCGTTGGTCACCGTGAACAGCAACTGACCGGCGCCGCTCTGCCCAGTGGCGGGCGTGACCTCCAGCTCCCAATCGTAACCCCATTCATTGGACTCCAGTTTCAGGGCGGACTGAGGCAGGAGCCCCGGCTGCAGGGTTTGCACCGTGCCGATGAAATCGTCCGGAATGAACATGCCGTTCTCCAGAAATTCGACGGGCAGCCTGGCCGGGGCATCCGCCCAAATGTACCATGGATTGGGCATGGAGACCTTCGGCGGCGCCCGTTGCGGTCCCGCCCACACGTCAACGCCACGCGCCTCCAAGTAATCCACGAGACGGGAATTGACCGAGCCCCACGCCAAATCCAGCAGATTAAACCGGACGTCCGTCTCACGCAGCGCCGGCAGGTTGTACAGCGGCAGCAGATTTGTGGCGGTCGTGAAATTCACCTCCAGCTGGGTGAGATTGGTCAGACCCGCCAGGGGCGTGAGATCCGAAACCTTGAGCCAATGAAGGGTCAGCGAAGTCAGCTGCGAACACCGCGCGAAAAAGGACAAATTGCTGATGGCCGCCCGGGAAAGGTACAAATCCGTCAGTCCTGTCGCATTGGTCAGCGGAGAAAAATCGACCACCGCCGTGTCCATCAACGTCAAGCTTTGGAGGTTCGGCAGATAGGAGAGGAATCCCAGTTCATGAACATTCTTTCCGGTCAGGTAGAGACGGGACACGTTGGTCAGCCATGGCCAGCCCTGAAAACCGGTCAGGTTCACGTCGCTGCCGATCAAGCGGGTCACGTTGAGCAGGTCCGCGCTGGTCAACTCGCGCGTGCCATTGCCGGCCCCCCAGCGCAAAGCGCGCTCCCAGTCCGGATCCAGCGCGCCCAGCGGGGCCGGCACAAGAACCTCCACCCGGATCTCCGCCTGACTGGTCAGGCCCGCTTCATTCGTGGCCACCAGGGTCAGCGTGGCAACGCCCGTTTGATTCAGGCCGGGCCGGAGTGTGACGTGCCGGACAAATTCCGCGCCCGCCAGGGAGATTTGCGGCGGCGGGAGCAGGATCGGATCGCCGGAAATCACTCCCACGGTCACCGGCGTCGACTGGCCGGAGTAGTCAACCGTAAAAGCGAGACTATCCTCCGAGTCTTGGGCCAGGAACCAGCGCGTGGGCGCGGAAATGCTGGGGAAAGTGTGCTGGGGCGTCCACGTCAACTGGGAATCCCGATGGAAGACCCGGCCGTCGGCCGCCCGCCCCCCACCCGCGGGTTCATCTCCGTTTTGACACTGGAAGATGTCCACGATCTCCTGTTCCGGCACCGCTTCCACCGGGTTGAGCAGATTAAAACTCAGGTCCGCCGCGCGCAAATGCGGCAATTGCAGGAGGTAGGACAGGTCCCGGATGCGGTTGTGCGCCAGATAGTGACTTTGCAACTGGGTCAACCTCCCCAGTGGAGCGGCATCGGCAATCTGATTTTGATTCAAACTCAGATAAGTCAGCTGCTGCAAGTTGGTCAAAGGGCTGATGTCGCCCAACTGGTCCTGCTCCAGCCGCAGACCGGTCAAACGGGTTAACGCTGCCACGGCCAGCGGGTTGTCCGCCGGATTATGACTGAAACCCAATCCGGTCAGGTTGGTCAGCCCGAGCACGGGGGTGACATCAACGATCTGGTTTCCATCCAGGTTCAAGTGCCGCAATCCCGGGAGACCGGCGATGAAATTTGCGTTGCCAAGCCCGCAATCATGCAGCCACAAACTCGTCAGACGCGGCATATTGGTCAGGAGCGGGAAATTGGCGGCGGGATTCCCGGCCAGCACCAGACTTTCGAGATTGGTCAGCCCGAGCAGCGGATCAAGATTCGTGATCGCATTATAGGACAGATCCAAAAACTTGAGTCCCGGCAGTGCGGCCAGAAAGCCGAGGTTGCTCAGGTGGTTTCCAGATAGTTCCAGGTTCACCAACCGGGGTGCCCCCGACAATGCCGCGTAATCGGTGAGGGGGTTCCGGCTCAAGGTCAGATAAGTGAGATTGGTCAATCCCGCCAGGGCGGAGAGATCGCGCAATTCGTTGTCGGCCAGATTCAAGGATTCCAGCCGCGGAAAGTCCGACAGCCACCCGAAGTTGGTCAATCCATTGCCTTCGAGATTCAAGCGCCGCAAGGGAGCGCTCGCCGCAACCCACTGGCGTTCGTCCATGTGATTCAACATCCAGCGCAATTCCAGCTGCTGCAGATTGGTCAGCGTGGCGACAGGTGCCAGATCCTCCGCCCAACTTTGCAGCACCCGCAGGGCCTGCAGTCGCGGTAGAACCTCCAAAAACCCCAGCGCGATGCGGCCGCCTTCGCGAATGGTCAGGTCCGTCAAGTTGGTCAACGCCGCCAGCGGTTCATACGTGTCCGCCAGCACCCGGCCCAGCACCAGATTGGTAAGGTTGTGCAGGGCTGCCAAGGGCGTCAAATCCAGCTGGACAAATTGTGCCTGATCCAGATGCAAGCGGGTCAGCCGAGACTGGGCGCGTAACGGCTCGAGGTTCGTCACCGCGTTGCCGCTGAGATCCAGCTCAGTCAGATTTGTGGCCCACTCCAAACCGCGCAAACTCTGAATCCCCCGGTGACGAAGCGTCAGCCGCTCAAATTCGGTCAGCGCCGCCTGGGTGATGCCCGTGGGCGGGACATCCAGGGCGCAGGCAACCGCTTTCTCCAATTCCGGATCCACAATCAACTTCACCGTCAGCGTGATCATGCGACTGGTGACGCTGCCGCCGGGACCGGTGATGACGACATCATACCGGCCGGCATCCGCGGGCGTCACGGCCGGAAAGTAGAGCGTTGCCTCCGTGGCCTCCGGCAGCGGCACTCCATCCTTGCGCCATTGAAAATTCAACGGCTCCGTGCCGGCCGCCTCCACCCCTAGCTCAACCTCCTGGTCCCAGCCGGCCACCTGGTCGGGCGACGTTCCACGGATGAACGGTGGTTGCAGATCCAACGACGGGACAACCACCAGCAGGGCGGCCGCTGTGTTGGTCACCCGCGCCGCGGTATCGGTGATCACCACGTCGTAGTAACCCCCAGCCTTGGTCGTCACCTGCGGCAACACCAGCACGACGTTGGTCTGGTTCGGCAGCGACAGGCCGTTCTTGCGCCACTGATAGGAACGCGGCAGCCCTCCGCCCGCCACCACATTAAACCACGCCGTGTCTCCCACAAACACCGTTTGATTTCCGGGCGGTTGCAAAATGAACGGAGCTGCCTGTCCAGTCATGCTCACCGAAAGCCACGCCGGCGGCCAACTGGTCGTTTGTCCCAGAAAATTGCTGACCGTTACCTGGTAGGCACCCGCCACGGGCATCTGCACGTTGGTCAACAGCAGCGTGGCATTGGTCGCCCCGGAAAGCGGCCAGCCCTGAAACAGCCACTGATACGCCAGCGGTGTCGATCCCATCGCCTCGACGTGGAGCGAGACATTGTCCCCCACCCAGGCATCCCGCCACTGGGGCGGAGTGGCAATGACTGCGGGACGACATTTTCCTTCCGTAGCGGTATAGAGTGAGGCGATTTCACCAGCAGAGAGGGCCCGGTTGTAGAGCGAGACCTCATCGAGCCAGCCTTTGAATTTGCGGTTGTACCAATATGGCCCCGGACTTCCCAGATACAGGGGTGCCGCCACATACGATTGCGGAAAATCAACGGCGGTCTGCCCCTCCAACTGACCGTTCACGTAGATTTGCACGGAGTTGGGGCCGCGCACCCCCACCACGTGATACCACTGCTCCGGCACGATGGAGGTTGAACCCCGGGCCTCCGCCACCGCGCCAGCAGGAGAATTGACTTGAAAAGAGAAAACGTCGCGATCCGCCAGCCGAATCTTGCTCAAATCATAAGCGGCTTGAAAGGCGAGATAAGCATTGGGTTTGCGCACGATGAACTGACGTCCCTCCGCCGGCGCAGAACCCGGCGAATCCAGCCCGGCAAAACAGACCCAGGCCTCCACCGTCAAATTCGTGGGACGCAACTCCGGCGCATCGGGAATGCTCACAAAGCCGTTCGTGCCGTCAAAGTGAAAGGCTCCGTCCACCACGCCATCGCCACCCACCTTCGCGCCGGGCTGCAGAATTCCCCAATTGGTGCCCGCCAGATTCCGCCCATCCACATCACCCGGCCACCACCCCACCAACCCAGCCGGGCTGGCCAGGCAACCTGCGCCGCTGGCCGGAACCTGGCCATACAGCCCCGCCACGCCCAACACGACAACAACCAGCCATTCCCAACCCACGCCAGCGAACGATCTCGGGCAAGGACCTGGGACTGCCGCCTGTTTATGTTGCATGCGCGACATGACGTCCGTAAGCAATCCGGCACTGGTTTGGAAAAACACGCGGTGGATAAGCCTATTTCATTCCGCGAAGCAAGTCGTTTCGGTTTTTTACTGACGACGACGGTGAAAATTACGTAGGCAACCAGTCCGCTGGGATGCCACCCCGGTGCTGTCGCTTGCAATGCGCCTCGATTGAAAGACGTGCAGCTCCAGGCTTCGGAATCAGTGAAGGTGTCCACGGTTGACCGATCGGATCCCCGCTATTTCAAACACCAGGTTCATTCCCCACAGCCGTCGGAGCGCAAGTCGGCTCATCGCCAACCCGGCCATCAAATCTTGGAAGCGCCCCCTCCCTCAGCCTGCGGGACAACCGCCACCGGACATCACGACGCTGAGGGCTGGTTCTGCGCCAGGATCCACTCCAGGGCGGCGGGCAGGTCGTTGAGGATGGGGCAAGCCCGCAACCGTGCGTCATACTGTCGTTCTGTCTCGCGACCGTGGCCCGTCCGGACCAGAAGACTCTGACGCACCCCCGCGTTCCAGCCACATTCCAGGTCGCTCAACTTGTCACCGATGAAATACGACTGGGCGAGATCCAAACCAAACTCATCGCGGGCCTCAAACAGAAATTGCGGCGAGGGCTTCCGGCCGCGACTGGGCTGGTCCGGCGCTTCCGGTGCCACGTAGATTTTTCTAATCCCAATTCCTTGTCGCGCCAGTTCCGCGAGCAGATGCTGATGCACTCGTTCAACCTCGGCGAGGGTGAAATAACCGCGTCCCACACCGGATTGATTGGTGACAATGAAAAATTGAAAGCCCGCCGCGGCAGCCCGTCGCAGCGCCGGGAATGCTCCCGGAGTGAAAACCACGTCCTCAATCCGATGCAAATAGTCGTGTTCTTCAATCAACACCCCATCGCGATCGAGAAATATCGCCCGCGGCAAATTCATCGTCCGCATTGTGCCCGGGAAAACTGCGGTGTCACCAAACAAAAAGGGGCGATCTGCAGATCGCCCCCGAAAACAGGCCGAATGCGGCCTTACGGATACGCCAGCCGAAAATACCGTTGGCCGCCCGAAAGCGGATGGTGATACGGGCTGGTCGCGCCCGGGATGTTGGTGAACGTGCCGGTGGCCGTCGGCGCCGCCTGCAGGTTGAACAGCGGACTGGTCCACGTCAGCACCACGTCACTGCCGCTCACGCTGATCAGCAACGGTTCCGCCACGGGACCCACGGGCGGCGTCCCAATCTCGATATCGCTGTATTTCAACAGAAACAGGTCGTAGCCCGAATCATACGGCGAGGAGTTGTCCACCTGCGCCAGGACGCCGCGCACCGAAGCGGCAAATTCCGGGATCGGATAGCCTTGCGGATCAATGGCCGGCGCCGGGTTGTACAGCGGAAACACCTGCCCGGTCAAATTGGTGGCGTAAACCGTGCCGCCGGACAGAATAATGTCCGTATTAACCCCACCCAGAAACACGTTGGAGATAATCACGAACCGCCCCTCGTAGGTGCTTTCGATCAGCGCCGGATCCAGGGTCGTAAAATCAAACGGCACCGGCTCGGGCAACGGATTACCGCTGCTCAACACCGTCAATTCATGCACCGGATTGGCCGCCACCGGCACCAACTCCAGCGACCCGTTGAACTGATCCAGGGTTCCCCGGACGCGCACCGCATCGCCTTCCGTGGGCAGATCAACCGGAAACCCGCCACGATGAAAGATGTTGATCCCGCCCGTCGCGTCCTGGAGGTAGAACGAACTGACCGAGGCGCCGCTGACCAAATTGGCCGAGGTGGTCACCACTCCCTCCACCTGGTAAAGATTGGTGCGATCCGTCAGCGCGAAGTTGGCGTCCTGCAACGCGTGCAACGAGGCGATATCCACCACGTTGGTCGGGCGCTGGTCCACGGTCAGCACCGCCACCTGGCTGGTGATGGTGCCGAGGGAGTTCGCAATCACCACGCGATAGTCTCCCGCCTGGGCGGCATCCACATAACTCAGCGTCAAGGCGGCGCTGTTCGCGCCGGCGATGGTGCCCAGGCCATAGCCGCTGCCCCCATCCACCAACGGCGTGTTCAAGTCGGGATGGTACCATTGAAAGCTCAAAGGCGGCGTGCCTCCGGCCGCCACGGACAACTTCACGCTGTCCCCCAGGTAAATGTTGGTGGACGCCGGCTGGGCCAGAATGTCCGGCGCGCCGAGAACAATCGAGGTGATGAGGACATTATCCATCCGGTCGGTGCCTCCGCCGGCCACGAGGTTTCCATTGATGGCGGTGGTGGAAGCGCAGACCACGCGGAAATAAACCGTCGGCGCATTGTTGATCACCGTGACCGAACTGAGATCGAAGGAATGAAAACTGACCGGCTTGCGCGCGCCCCCGGCCGACCAACTGTCATTGGAGACCTGGTAAACGTCACCGAACTGGATGAAATTCACGCCGTCCGTGCTGTAGGCGAGGTAGTAATCGCGTGGTCCGGTGTTGCTCCCGGTTTGGTCGAAGGCAATGGAGATGTTTTCGTGCCCGACGGTGCTTACTTCGAATTGAAAATAATCCCCCGGATCGTTGGTCCAGGTGTTGGCGCTCAACGAATGCGCACTGCCATTGCCAGCCGGCGAGGTGTACGTGCTGTCCCCGCTGTGCCAGCCCAAGGCCACCCCCTGCCCCACTTCCGCCGGATAATTGGTCGTCACCATGCCGGCGCCGGGTTTGTAATTCATGCTGGTCAAGGACTCAAACGTCCATTCGGCGATGACGACTTGGGCGCAGAGATGCGGCGCTGAAAAAAGACCGGCGGCCAGGGCCAGGCTGCCGAGTAATGCCCGCCGGGGCGGTTGCTGCAAACAGGTGGTTTTGGTTTTCATAACTCTGTGTGTTGATGGTTTAGGAGTCGGAAACTTCAGGGCTTGAGTGCGCGGTACACGGGATTCCAAACCAGCGGCGAACCGGGCAGTTCCATCGCATTGCCGGTCATGGTGGCGCCATTGGTCACCACCTTGATTTTAAAATTGGCGGCATGTCCATCCATGAAATTGATCACGCCGCCCACATTGTGGCGGCGACCGAAACTGCGCCAGCGGTTCGCCGGATTGACGGAATTATAGGCGTTGCCGCCCTCGAGGTTGCGGTTAAACACCATGTCGAAGAGCAGGACCGTGTCCACCGGGCGACGCAGCGTGGTGGTCTTGGGCATGGTGGGATAGGGGGCGGCATCGCTGTTGGCATAACCGGGTTTGACGCGCTTCAAATCAATGTTCATGCCGTAACTGAAAAACCCTTCGGCCCCGCCGGTGGCCACCACGTTCGGATCCCGGGCTTCGGCAATCGTCATGCGCGCGGCCGGGCAATGGAAAATCTTGCCGCGCCCGCCGGGAAAGGGATAGCGCTGATACGGCGCGGTGCCGGCGCTGGTATCCAGATAATACTCGCGCAACGTGCGTTCCCCCATGTTCGGGGGCAGCGCGTTAAACCACGCGTTCATGTCGCCCTGGGCTCCATTGGCCCCGGGATAAACGCCGGCGGCATCCATGCCATCGCGCGGAATGGAATCGGCGTTGTCCACCGCGTAGATGTTCATCGCCAGCCCCCACTGTTTGAGATTGGAGAGGCAGTTGGTGGTCTGGGCCTTTTCACGCGCCTTGGACAACGCGGGCAGCAGCATCGCCGCCAGAATGGCGATGATGGCAATGACCACCAGCAGTTCAATCAACGTAAAGGCGCGACGACGCACGCCGGGCAATCGGGATCTTGTCATTCGGAACGGCATAGAAAGCTGCGGGTGCATCTCGGAATCGTTGATTGTTGCGGCCGCGGCGGGGCTTCTGCGGCCGCCGTCGCTCACTTCGGTTCCGCTCCCCACGACTCTAGGTGGCGGGCCGCAAATTGCAAGGGTTTATCCCGGCAAATTATTCACAAGCGCGGCGCCGGCGGGCGGTCCCCGCGGGAAAAACCGTCCCGCTCCCGCCCGGTCAGGTGCGATTGTCCAGTTCCACCGCGCGATGGAGTCTGTCAAAAAAATCCGGCAGCGCGGATTGGATGCGGTTCCAATTCGGAATCAGCGGCGTCCACAAGGAATCTTCCAGAAAGGAACGGGTGGCGGCGCGGATCGAACGCACGAACGTGGCCACGGCGCGCTCCTCGTCATGGCGCGGATAGCGCAGGCCGTTCAACACGGCGTCCGCGGAGTAAAAGCGGAGCGTGTCTTCCGCCTGCCGCACGTACGCGCTCAACAGGGTGTCGAACAACCCGGTGTCGAGCTTGATGCCCTCGGCCGCCATGCGCCGAAAAAAGGAGCGGCTCACGTCCGTGGCCATCTTGTTCAACCCCTTCTCCATGTCGCGCGGAGACAGCTCCTGGTGTTTGTGGTCGTAGTTGTCGCACAGTTCGGACTGGCAGATCGCCCGCGGCGCGCTGTTGCGAAACACTTCGGCCAGCAAACCCACTTCCAACGCCCAGTCGTGCGGAATCCGCACGCGCCGCACCAGATCCATGTCCATCGAAAATTCCCCCGCCAGCGGGTAGCGGAACGTGTCCATGTACACCAGATAGGGATGGTGGCCGATAATGGACTTCAATGCGCGCAGCAGCGGCGTGACCAGCAGGCGCATGACCCGCCCATTCAGCTTGTCCGTCACCCGCGCGTAGTAGCCCTTGCAGTAATCGAACCCCAGCGCCGGATGCGCCACCGGATAACACAGGCGCGCCAGCAACTCGCGCGTGTAGGTGGTGATGTCACAGTCATGCACCGCCACCATCTGCGCCGCATCACTGGCCAGGGCGTAACCGAAGCAGATCCAGACGTTGCGCCCCTTGCCCATCGTGCCCGCCGTCAACTCCGCGTCATCCAGTTCGCGAAACAAATTCTGCATCCGCGGCCCGTTGTTCCAGAGCAGTACCGGCTGCTGCGGCAGCACCGAAAAAATCCGCTTCGCCCGCGCCCACTCCCGCTGGTTGGCGCCGTCAATTCCCACGATGATCTGCTTGAGATAGCGCACCGTCTGCAGTTCGCGAATGATGCTGCGCAGCGCCTTGGTGCCCAGCTCCCGCACGTGACAGGGCAGTATCAACGCAATCGGCGCTTCGGCGGAAAATTCCAACAGTTCGCCTTCCATCCGGGCCAGGTTGGTCTGACCCAGGCGATGCAGGGTCGCCACGGCCCCAGTTTGGAAAAAATCCGACATAGAGGGAATGTTATCGCTTGTCACGCCCAACCCTGACAAGCTTCGATTTCAAAAATTTGATGGGAGTGCGCGCGGCCGTGACGTTGATCATCGTTCATTATCATTTTCGCCCGGGAGGAATCCGGCGCGTCGTTGAACTGGCGACGCCCCATCTCCGGCAGGCCCTGCCCCGGCTCGACACGGTACTGCTCGTTTCCGGCGAGGCCCGGGACGCCGCGTGGAACCGGCACTTTGCCCGGCGGCTCGCGCCCGTCCGCCTGCGCCTCCACACCGCACCGGAACTGGGCTATTTCTCCGAGTTGTCTGTGCCCGCCGCCCGGGTGCGCCGGCGCGTCCGCCAACAACTCACCCGCCTCCTGGCGCCTTACACACCGGACAACTGCGTGGTGTGGGCGCACAACCTCGGCATCGGCCGCAACGCCATCCTCGCCGCGGAACTGGCCCGCGGTTGCGCCAGGCGACGCCTGCGTCTGATTTCGCATCATCATGATTGGTGGTTCGACAACCGCTGGCTGCGCGTGCCCGAGTTGCGGCGCGCGGGCTACCCGGGTCTGACGGCGATTGCGCGCACCCTTTTTCCGCGCGGCACGGAGATCCGGCACGCCACCATCAACCAGGAGGACGCGACCATTCTGGCCGCGGGCCCCCTGCAGCCGAGCGCCTGGTTGCCGAACCTGGCCGCGCCGCTGCCGCCGCCGGCACGACCGCGCGCGACCGCGGCGCGGCGTTGGTTGCACCGGCGGCTGGATCGCGATGGTGCCCCGGTCTGGCTCCTGCCCTGCCGCCTGCTGCGCCGCAAAAACGTGGCCGAAGCGCTGCTGTTGACGCGCTGGCTGCGGCCGGAAGCCTGGCTGGTCACCACGGGCGATGTCAGTTCGGCGGACGAACTGCCCTATTTTCATAAACTGGCCGACGCGGCGCGACGCCATCGCTGGCGCCTCCGGCTGGGTGTGTTGCAGGGCAGTGAAGCCCGCAAGCCCACCGTTCCCGAACTCCTCGCCGCGGCGGAAGCCGTGCTGCTGACGTCCATCCAGGAAGGATTCGGCTTGCCGTATCTGGAAGCGGCGGCGGCCAGCCGACCATTGCTCGCGCGCGAACTGCCCAACATCACCCCCGATCTGGCGCGGTTTGGGTTCCGCTTTCCCCAGGCCTACACAGAAATTCAAATTCCGCTGGACCTGTTCGATCACCGCGCCGAGCGAATGCGTCAGGAAAAACTGTTTGCCCGGTGGCGGCGCGCCCTGCCGGCGGCGGTCCGGGCGCTGGCGGACACGCCGGCACTGCTGCGCGCGACGCGCCCGGATCAGACCGTGCCTTTCAGCCGTTTGACGCTCACGGCCCAGCTCGAAGTACTCAGTCTGCCCGCCGCGCGTTCGTGGGAATGCTGCCAGAAATTGAACCCCTTCCTGCGCGCCTGGCGGCAACGGGCACAGGAAAGGCAGTTGCGCGTGACCACCTGGCCTGCCCGGGCGGACCGCTGGCTCAGCGGACGCAGTTACGCCCGCCGGTTCGTGCGCCTGCTGAACAGCCCGTCGCCGCCCGGAACGCAACCCGACGCGAGGGCGTTGCAGGCGGCTTTTATCGCGAAAAAGCTTTGCGCGGCAAACCTTTATCCGCTTTTATGGACAAAAGAACCATGAAAGTTCGCGCGGTCATTTTCGACATTTACACCACGCTGTTGCAGGTGGGGCCGCCGCCCAAACACGCCGATGACGAATGGCAGCAGCTCTTCAAGGATCTGATGCACTGCGAACCGCCGTTGAATCGGCTGGAATTTTCCATCGCCTGCAACCGGGCGATCATGCTGCGTCATAATTCCGCCAAGGCGCGGGGTATTGCCTCCCCGGAAGTCGTGTGGGCGGCAGTGGTCCGCGAGATCCTGCCGGACTTTGCCAAATTGAAGGCGAGTCAGAAGGAGGAATTTGTGTTCCGCCAGATGCAGATCAGCCGCAGCATCAGTTTGATGCCGGGCGCGGGCGAAACCCTGCGGTGGCTGGTTGGGAAAAAGTGCGTGCTGGGCATCGCCTCCAACGCGCAGGCTTACACCATCCGGGAACTGGACATGGAACTGCAGAAGGAAGGCTGCCACTGGAAAATGTTCGATGCCGACCTGTGTTACCTGAGCTACCGCTTCGGCTTCAGCAAACCCGATCCCTACGGTTTTCAAATCCTCCGGTCCCGCCTGGAAGCCCGCGGCATTGACTCCCATGAAACCTTGATGGTCGGCGACCGGCTGGACAACGACATCCTCCCCGCCAGGCTGCACGGCTTCCAAACCTGGCACCTGAAAGCCCCCAGTTCGGAATCGTCGTCGGGCCAATGGGATCAATTGCACGCACACCTCATGCGCGTGATGTGACCACTCACTCGGCCTGCGCCGGCCGCAGCGCCGGATCGTCCAGGTCCAGACGATACAGCACCTGGTTGTAATCGTACCGCGGCGTGGGGTGCGGCCGGTCGGCGAAGGTCTGCGTGTAGGTGCCCTCAAAAAACAGCAGCGGACTGTTGGTGGGGGCAAATTCGGGATGCAGGCGCGGATTGTAGAACGTGTAGTTGTGGTGCGAGAGAATTTTCACCGCGCGGCCCCACGGCCCGAGCGGTGCCGGCGCCTCCGCATACCACAACTCCCCGAACGCGGCCGGCCGGCCAAATTTTTCCATGAACACCGCCACCCAACGTCGCCGAAAGGCGTTCCAAGCGATATGACCGCTGTGCGGTTTGACCGCCTCGCCCGTGGCGGAGCGCAGTTCGGCCGGCGGCGTCAAGGTTTCCCAATGTTCCGTATCGCGCCACGCTTCGTACGTGGCCGGAAACCGCAGACGCGGAAATGGATCCCCCAACAACACCCAGGCCCGGCCCGAGGCATCCTGCCATAACGCGGGCTGCCCTTCCGGCAGCGGCGGATGCGTTTCCCCGGCCCGGGTTTGTTTCCACAAGACCCGGCGCGGCTCGAACATGACCTCGGTTTCATTCCACTCACACAAACCGATTTCATACGCCTCCAGCGGCGGTTTGATTTTGGCGTAGGTCGCCACCAGATGTGGCCGTCCGGATTGATCCCGCAACGTTAGATACGCGGAAAGCCACGTCGGCCCGCTGCCCGGCATCCGGGCGACGCCGCGTGGCTGTCCCTGGTCGTCGGTGAAGTAGTCCAGCTTCAGGCGGACGGGCGGTTTGAAATCGGTCAGAGGTTGAATTGCGCTCGTCGCACTGGTGCTGTGAAACAAGCCCAGCGGATAACGCGCCAGCGTCGTGTCGCCCCACAACCAGAACAGCCGGCCACGATAAACCGCATTCTGCACGCTGTCACAACCGAACACACCGGTTTCGGGCCAGTCCAGTTCCCGCCCCAGCTTCTGACTTTCGGCAAATTGTCCGGCCCCGGTGATCCGCCCCATGCGGCGCGCAATCATGGTGCGCCGCACCTCAATCCGCAGTTGCCGGCCCGGCTCGGGACGCAAGCGGACGCCGCGATAACCAAAGCCGTCCTGGGCCACCTCATAACCGTCGCCGAACACTTCAAACCAGACTTCCCGGCCCATCAGCTCCGGAGCGTCGCAGGCAATCATCCCCGCGTTGTCGGAAAAAAACTCCAGTTGGTGCGTCGTCCGCAATCCCACCAACGGCACCGGCCAGCCCGTGCCGGCCTCCACAATTTCAATTCCGCACGGCCCCCGGACTTCCCGCTCCGCGCCAGGGCAGCTGCCGCCCCCCAGCAGCAGCGCCAGTCCAACCCCGCCGCCAACCATGAATCCACAACCACGCATGTCCGCCGCAGTGTGTCCCACCGGCGGTACGAGGCAAGCCCGTTGTCGGAGGCGGCGCCGATCCGGCTGCGCTCGCGCCGCGCTCAAGACACAGCCGGCGCAGGCTGCGCCCGCCCTTTCACCGCAGCGCGACAGGAATCCGGCGACCGGGCCGGGATGCCTCGGGACCAGGCCGGCCGGCAAAGTTCTGCTTGTGTCAAAACCGGGCGTCGTTATCGTCGCTGCATGCGCCGACCGCATGTTTGTTGCTGGATGTTGCTGCTGCTGTTGACCGGGCTGGGCAGCGCCGCCGCCGCCACCGGGAAGGTGATCAAGGTGTTGCCGCATCTCCTCGACGCGCAGGGCCGGCACACGTTGTCTCCCAGTTTGTACGATCGGGACGCTTACCAGGCCCAACTGCGGCAGCATCCGGAAACCTGCTCCGGCATCCGGTTCGACATCCACTGGCGCGGCCGGAGCCAGACGCAGGCAAGCGCGGTGCTGCGCCTGCAGGTGCGCGGCACCTCCCACGGCCAGGCGCCGCCTGAACGAACCGTGGAAACCACCATCACACTCACCGGCATCAGCCACTGGGCCGGACTGAAATTGGTGGGCACGGATTATCAGCAGTTGGGCGAAGTCACCGCCTGGCGCGTCACGCTCTGGCTCGGCAACGAACTGCTGGACGAACAAAAATCCTTTCTTTGGTAATCAACCGCACGGGGGAATCCCGGCCGGGGTGGCCGGCCCTTGCGGTTGCGGCAGGCGTCCTGCTCGCCGAACCGAAGCCGCCCGCGAATGTTCCGGCGAGTCAAAGGCCGGTCGACCGTCCGCGCCTGCCGGGAGAAACCCGGTACTTCCCCGTCCCGCGCAGCCCACCTCTCCGCTTCGCGCCGGGGGTGGCGAGAATAAACGCATTGAACCGCCGCGCCGGGCCTTCTATGCTGGCGACCAGTTGCGCGAGTAGCTCAATTGGATAGAGCGTCGGCCTCCGGAGCCGAAGGTTGTGGGTTCGACCCCCGCCTCGCGCACCATCCCGTCTCCCTCTCCCCCATCCGTTCATACGCCAGACTCCTCCCGTGGCGGCGCAGCGGCGCGGCTGGGGTGCGGCCCGATCCCGGCAAGCAGACGCCGGTTCTCCCCTTTCAATCCGGCGCGGCGCTGCCGCAACATCGAAGCATGGTTGCTTTTTCACGATCCTTCATCCCATCTTAACCCGCAGAAACTGAACTCACGGGCGCAGATTCCGCGAGGCAGGCCAACTCCACAGATTTGAAAATGAAACAGCCATCAACCAGCTGGTCGCGACGGAGCTTCCTCAAGGCCGGCTCCGCGGCGCTGGGCAGCCTCTCGCTGCTGTCGCCCCTCGGACCGTCCCAAGCCGGCGCCGCCGGGCAGCCATCCGCGCGGGATGTTGCCGGATTGCCGAAGGGCGCCGCACCCGCACCGCTTGCGTTCCCCCACTTCCCCAGCCGGTTGCATGCGTTTGTGTGGCGCAACTGGCCGCTGGTCCCCGTTGCCCGCATGGCGCAGGTGGTGGCGGCGAAACGGGTGGACCTGGAACGGATGGGACGCGCGATGGGCCTGGGACCGCCGCCACGGATTTCTTCCGAGCAACAAGCGCGCTCCTACCTCACGGTGATCAGGCGCAACTGGCATCTGCTGCCTTATGAGCAGTTGTTGACGCTGCTGGATTGGTCTCCCGAACAACTGGCCTTCACCCTGCGCGAAGACGACTTCCTCTGGATCAAACTCGGCAGCCTGAAACCGGAGTGCGCCCCGCTGCGTTACGAACCGCCGGACGCCGCCACCCAAAAGCGCGAACAGGAAATTGCCCAAATCGTGCGGGCGGAGTTTCCCGAAGGCCTCCATCAACCGGGCGAACCGTTGTTCCATTTCGTTTCCCGGCTCTCCGCGCGTCCGGAGAAAAGCGCCTTTCCCGTCCAGGACACCGCGCCGGACGGACTGCGTTTCTGCTATTCGTATTTCGCCCTGTATGGCGATCCCTTGCTGGAGCCGCACGCCGATCCGTACCCGGATGGATTGCTGGCACGGCTGGCCCAGGCGGGGGTCAACGGCGTCTGGCTGCAGGCGGTCCTGCACAAGCTGGCGCCGTTTCCGTGGGCGCCGGACCGGAGTGCGCGCCACCAGGACCGGCTGCAGCAACTGCGCAAGCTGGTGGCGCGCGCCCGGCAGCATGGCATCCGCATTTTTCTGTATCTCAACGAACCGCGGGCGATGCCGCTGAGTTTCTTTGCCCACCACCCGCACCTGCAAGGAGTGCAGGACGGCGGGCACGCCACGCTTTGCACCAGTGTGCCGGAGGTGCAGGACTTTCTGGTCAATGCCATCGCCACCATCTGTCGGACGGTTCCCGCGTTGGGCGGATTTTTCAGCATTACCGCCTCGGAAAACCTCACCAACTGCTGGTCGCATGGCGGCGGCGCCAAATGCCCGCGCTGCGCCCGCCGTCCCGCCGCCGACGTCATTGCCGAAGTCAACCGGCTGTTTCAACAAGGCATCGTGCAGGGCAGGAAAACTTCGCCCACGGCCCGCCGGTCCGTCGCTGACGTGCAAAGTGAAGGACCGATGCTCATCGCCTGGGACTGGGGCTGGGACGATCGCTGGGCCGGCGAGGTCATCCGGCAACTGCCTCCGGAAGTCGCCTTGCAAAGCGTCAGCGAATGGCGCCTGCCCATCGAACGCGGCGGCGTGAAAACCGAAGTGGGTGAATACTCAATTTCGGCCATCGGACCAGGACCGCGAGCCCGGCGTCATTGGCGGCTGGCGCGGGAGCGGGGCTTGAAAGCCATTGCAAAAATCCAGGCGGGCAACACTTGGGAGCTCTCCGCGGTGCCGTACATCCCCGCCGTGGCAAACGTCGCCCGCCATGCGGAAAACCTGCGCCGCGAAAACGTCCACGGGTTGATGCTGGGCTGGACGCTTGGTGGTTATCCCTCCCCCAATCTGGAAGTGGTGGCGGAAGTGCTCGCCGGCGGTCCGGCGGAGGCCGCACTGCAGCGCGTGGCCGCGCGACGCTTCGGCCAGGTTCTGGCGCCGGCAGTAACCGCCGCCTGGCGCGACTTCAGCACGGCGTTCCAGGAATTCCCCTATCACATCGGGGTGGTGTACTCCGGTCCACAACAACTGGGACCGGCGAATCTGCTGTGGAGCGCACCCACGGGTTATCAGGCCACCATGGTGGGTTTTCCGTACGACGACCTGGAGCGGTGGCGTTCCGTTTATCCACCGGAGATTTTTGCCGCGCAGTTCGAAAAGGTCGCCGACGGGTTTGATCGCGCCCTGGCAGCACTGCAGCGGGCGGCGCCGCCGGCCTCATCCATTCCCGGCGCGGCGCGCGCAGCATTGCAGGCGGAATGCCGCGTGGCCGAAGCGGCGGCGATCCATTTCCGCAGCGTGGCCCAACAAACGCGATTCATCCTCGCGCGCCGCGCGGCCGCCGCCAGCAACGGAGAAGCCGGGACAACGGCGGCGGCCAGGGCAGCCATGAAACAATGGTTGCAGGCGGAAATTTCCCTGGCGCGCCGGCTCCACGCCCTCCAATCGGCCGATGCGCGCATCGGATTCGAAGCCTCGAACCAATACTACTACGTTCCGATTGATCTCGTGGAAAAGGTGTTGAACTGCCGCCATCTGCTGGCCGGGTTGTCGCCGGGTTGAACATCGGGACAGGCGCGACGAGCCCCCCGGCTGCAAACGAGGCTTTCCAAATGCCCCCGTTTGGGTAGCTTGCCCGGGAATGATGAATGCGGAGAATTCCACTTTCCACCCGATGCCCCGCCGCCGCTTCCTGAAAAGATCCGGCCTCGCGCTGGGCGCGGCGGGTTTCCCCCTAGCCAACCACCCGGCTGCGGCCGCGCCTGGCCCGGCTGGCGATCGTCAGCTGATTGCGGAGCGGGCCACGGTTCTGTTCCAAGGCGATTCGATCACCGACGCCGGGCGCAGTCGCGCGGCCGGGGAGACCGATGCGCCCAATAATCAACCCGGATTGGGGAATGGCTACGCGTGGCTGGCGGCGGCGGGGCTGCTGGTCAGCCGGCCCGCTGCCGGCTTGAAAATTTTCAATCGCGGCATCAGCGGCAACAAGGTGTATCAACTGGCCGAGCGCTGGGAACAGGATTGCCTCGCGCTCAAGCCGGAGGTGGTGAGCATTCTGGTTGGCGTCAACGATTTCTGGCACACGCGGGACCCGCGGCTGAACTACCGCGGCACAGTCGAAATCTACGAACGGGATTATCAGGCCCTGGTCGCCCGCACGCAGCGGGCGTTGCCCAAAGTACGGCTCGTCCTCTGTGAACCGTTCGTCTTGCGTTGCGGCGTGGTCCGGGAGGAGTGGTTTCCCGAGTTCGACCAATACCGCGCGGCGGCCCGACGTGTTGCGGAGAAACACCGCGCGGTTTTCATTCCGTTACAGACGATTTTTGACGAGGCGACGAAATACGCGCCGCCGGAACATTGGGCCGGCGATGGCGTGCACCCCACCGCTGCCGGCGCGTCGTTGATGGCGCATTTCTGGTTGAAAGCAGTGGGCGCGTAATCCGGCGCTACTTCACCGGCACGAGCCTCAGGTAGTCCAGCGCAAACATATAGCTCTTCACGGCTTTGGCGTTTGCGCCGGTGATCGTCACCGAAAGCCGGTGTTCGCCCGCAGTCAGGCGGCGGCGGCCCAGGTCCAGTTCGCCGGTGGCGATCACTCCGTTATTGTAGAGGTCAACCGGTCCGCCAAGATTTTCGCCATCCAGGGCGAACTGCACAATGCCGTAATCCACCGCCTTGGTCAGTTGCGCCCGCAACCGGTAATCGCCGGTCTGCGGCACCGGCAACGCCAGCACCAGTTCATTGCCGGGTTTGGCGTTGATCCACCACAGATGCGCGTCATTGCTCCACGCGTCGCCGAAGCCCGTCATGTCCTGTTCCTGCGGGTCGCCGCCGGTCCTGGAGAGGATTTTCAGGCTTTCACCTTCCAGCGCGCCCGGAACCCGTTTCGGCTCCGGCTGGATGTAGTACCCCAGCCGTTCGGCCAGCGGCACCGGCGGATAGGGATCCGTTCCGCCCGGGGCGAGATACCAGTAAACCGTGGCGGCATAGAGTGTGGGTCGGGTGTTGGGGAAATACTTTTCAATCGCGCCCTCGAACGAGGCGTGAAACGGAATCTGATCGGCCACGTGCCAGCGGTTGACGGAGATGTGCCCCTTGCAATGGCCCGAGTTGAACGTCTGGTTGTGCAAGGGATGGAAGAACAGGTTCGCACTGCTCCAGGCGTAGCCAAAGTAGTCCTCCGAGCCGGTGCCAAAGGTGGAGGGGAATTTCTCGCCATCCACAAAGAACTTTTCATCGCCCTCGCCCCACCAGCCGCCGCGCGGGTTCCAGATGTGCAGCATCACCCCAACATAACGCCCGCGGCCGGTCGTCTGGAGCAACGTCCAGTCAATCTGGCGTTCCGGTTCAGCCGGCAGCAAGGCGTCGCGATGCCATTTGGCGTGGAAACGCGCGTAGTCCTTCGCGTCACCCGTGAGCGGGACTTGATGGACTTCAAACTCCACCTGACGATCCGCGCTGCCTTCATTGACGATTTTCACTTCCGCACCGCGGGCGAACGGCATGAACCAGTTGGCGTAGAACCAGCCATCTTTGGTCAGGCCACAGGGCAACGATTGATAGCTGTTGGCGCCGGGAGCGGTGCCGAAGAAATCGCCCAATGGACTCCAGACGCTCGGCTGCGCTTCATCGTCCCACTTGATTTGGAGTGTCAGTTCGCGCAACACATCGCGATCCTCCGGCGCGGCGGGCAGATCATTGATTTTCACGCGGATCAGATTGATGGCGCCCGAACCATCGAGCCTGGCTGCAGTCGCGCCGCCGTTGCCGTTGAGCAAACCTTTTCCACCTGATTTCGCGTAACCCTGGCTCGAGTCCCGCGGACCGGAATTCGCCAGTGCCCGGTTGGCCGCATCGAGTGCCGCGTTGTCTGCGGCGCTTAATGCGCGTTGGAACGTTGGCACGCGAGTTCCCGGGGCAAACGTCGTGTACACGAATTCATAGTACGCGCCCCAATCTTTATCCGCGACGATCTTGCAGGATTTCTGATAGGGAATCGGCGTGTAATTGTTGTAGCCGTTGGCCGCGGTGGTATGCACCAGTTCCGGTCGCGTGAACGGCGCGTGTTTGCCATCGAAGTAACCGATGAACGGCAGGTCCACCGCCGGCTCACTCGCGCCGTCCAGGTAAATTTTTACATGCCCCTCCTTGGCGGTCGCCGACCAGATGCGCCAGATGCACCCTGGTCCTTCCATTTCCGCGAAGACCTCCGTATCGCCTTCCTTGCGGATGATGCCGGCGTTGTCGCCGTTGGCGTCCCAATGCACGTATTTGCCGGTTGCCGCGTCGTACTGGCTGGCACGGTCATAGCTCGACCATTGCCTGGTCGTTTCACCGGGCGCGGGCAGAGTGGCGAGATGTTCCAGATCGGTGAGGCGTTGGACCAGATCGGCATAGGTGAGTGGCGATTGCGCCTGACCTGACAACGCCAGCGTCACGCCCAAGCCGGTGAAGAGAAGGAGACGTTTCATGGTTTGGCCCGTCCGTCGAACTGTTCTGTTGCCGTGCCCATCCTAACAAACGCCCGCAGGCTGGCAAGCGTGGCCGGCCAACACCATGCCGCCAGCGGTTTCACCAGCCGCAGCGGCGTCCCTGGTTTTGCGTTTGCAACCAATCCAGCAACGGTTGGAAATAGGTGATGAGCGCCGAGGCATCCATCCGGCGGGTGCCGGTGAACTGTTCCAGCGCCTCGGGCCAGGGCCTGGACGCTCCCAGTGCCAGCATGCGCCGGAGGCGTTCCCCCACCTCCTTGTTGCCGTAAAACGAACAGCGATGCAGCGGGCCGGTCCAGCCGATTTGGCGCGCGGCGGATTGATACAATTGAAACTGCAGAATGCACGCGATGAAATAACGGGCGTAGGGGGTGTTCGCCGGGATGTGATATTTTGCCCCCGGATCGAAAGCGGTGTCCGGGCGCGCGACCGGGGGAACAACGCCCTGATATTGCCGGCGCAGCGCATTCCAATCGCGCTCGTAATGCTCGGGTTGGGTGGCGCCGGCGAAAACGCCCCAGCGCCATTTATCCATGAGCAAGCCGAACGGCAGAAACGCCACCTTGTCGAGCGCCTGCCGCAGCAGCAGCCCAATGTCCTTGTCCGCCCCCGGCACCCGGTCCGCATCCAGCAACCCAATTTGCACCAGGTATTCCGGCGTGAGGGAGAGCGCGATGAAATCACCAATGGCTTCATGGAAACCGTCGTTCGCGCCGTTGAGAAACAGAAACGGCTGCTGGTTGTAGGCGCGTTGATAATAGTTATGCCCCAACTCGTGGTGAATAACCCGGAAATCATCGCCGTTGATCTTGATGCACATTTTGATGCGGAGATCGTTCAAATTGTCCACGTCCCATGCCGACGCATGACACACCACTTCGCGGTCGGCGGGTTTGACGAAGAGGGAGCGCCGCCAAAACGTTTCGGGCAACGGCGGAAACCCCAGCGAGGTGTAGAAGGCCTCGCCGGTTTTGACCATCTGGACCGGGGTGAACTTGCGGGCGGTCAGCAGGCTCGTAAGATCATACCCCACGTCGCCCACCCCGGCGGGGGCAACCAGCGGATAGATGCCGGCCCAATCCTGTGCCCACAGGTTTCCCAGCAGATCCGCGCGGATCGGACCGGTTGCCGGCTGCACCGCGGCGCCGTAATGCTCATGCAATCTGGCGCGGACGTAACAGTGCAACTGGTCGTAGAGCGGTTTGACCTGCAACCACAGCCGATCCAGCTCGCGCGCGAATTCGTCCGGCGGCATGTCGTAACCGGAGCGCCACATCAAACCGACGTCCGCGTAGCCCAGTTCGCGCGCGCCGGCGTTGGCCAACGCCACGAGCCGCGCATAATCTCTGCGCATCGGCGTCCCCACGTTGTCATGCCAACTGGTCCACATCTCCTTGAGCAAGGCCGGATCCCGCACCGTACTCATGGCCGCCTCAAGGTCCGGACCGTTGATGGGTTCGCCGCGGATCGTGCCCTTGCCTGTGCCGTAGCTGGATTGCATGCGTGTGGCGAGGCCGCTCAATTCTGCGGCGGCGCCGGGCTGCTCCGGGGCGGGCAACACGATGCTTTGTTTGAGGAAATTCAATTTGCGCCGCACGTCAAAGGACAATCCCTCCACGTAGGCGAATTTTGCCGCCGCCTTGGCCAGGCGCATGCTCAACTCGGTCCCGCGCGCGTTGAATTCCGCCGCCAGCGCGTCCGTGTCTTCGGTGATGTAGGTGAGATTCACCCAGTCGGCGCGGCTTGCCAGCACGGAGTGCGCCGCCAGCTCCGCCTCCGCCTGCCGCACAAAAGCGTCCGCGTCAGCCACCGATTGCGCCGCAGCGAAAGGGAGGGAGCCCGTTCCGAAAAACAGCAGCCACAGGAGTTTCCGCATGCGCGCAACCTAACGCCGGGGAATCGTCGGCGTCAACCACCGACCCGGACCGGGACCGCGGCGCCGCCCGCAACTTATTTGGCGGCGAGGCTGTCCTGGTATTTCTTGAGGGTGGCCTTCAGTTCGTTCTGCAACTCTTCGTCGTCGGCCAGACCGATCGCCTTCTTTTGCTGCTCAACCGCTTCAGTGACTTTGCCCGAATCAAACAAGGCGCGGGCATAAGTATCCAGGATGCTGGGATCACGACCTCCGGAAGCGTCCACGCCGGCTTTGGCCAGGCGGGTGGCCAGTTCCAAATCCCGATGTTTGACTTCCTCCTCAGTCAGAATCGTCCAGGCAATCTGATTCAATAATTCCGGATTTTTTAATTGCAACGCTTCAACCTTCTTGGCCAGGTCAGGAACCTTGGCGGATTCGCCGCCCTCGCTGACGGCTTTGAAATAAGCTTCGAGAACGGGCGAAGCTTTTTGCATCTCGGCCTGTCGGGCGATCGCTTGTTTGAACTGCTCCAAATCAAAAGCCTTCGGCGCGTCATTGGTTAATTCCTTTTCCAACGCCGCCAGCTTCTCCGCACTCGCCCCCTCCGCCAGCGCCTTTTGATATTCCTGCGCCTTGCCGCTGAACAGAACGCGTTTGCGGAAGTCGGCAGGGTCAAATTTTTCACCCCCCATCAATCCACCCGCTTCTTCGTCCAGCCGCGCCAATTCCGCTTCGAGTTCCCTGGCTCTGGCGTCGTCGTTGCCCGATTTAATCAGCTGCGCCAGCTCCTGCAACTTCGCCTGGGCGGCTTCCCGTTTGGCTTCCGATTCCGCCGCGCGTCTGGCTGCGGCCTGCGCCGCCGCCAGATCGTACTTGCCGGTGACGATCTCATCCAGAACCTCCTCCAAGCCGGCCATGGGATGACCTTGCCAGAGAATGCGCCCGTCCTTGCCAACGACGAAGGCGTGAGGGATGCCACCGATGTCAAAAGCAGCCATGTAGCCTTTGCTGGTCTGATCATCGTCGTCAATCGCCACCACGTAATCCATTTTGTCACCCATCTGCTTGACGAACTTCTTCACGACGTCCGGTTTCTCGTCGGACACGCCGACGAAGATCACGTCCTTGAACTTCTTCTGCATCTCGGTGAGGTGCGGAATGCTGGTACGACACGGCGGACACCACGTCGCCCAAAATTCCACCACCACAACCTGCTTGTCTTTGACCGCTGCCAAGTCCACGGGCCCGCCCTTGATCCATTCGGAAATTTTCAAGGGTGCGGCCGGGTCGCCCAGTTCACCGGCCCGCAACCCCGGGAGCAACAGCGCGAGGGACACGGCCGCGACGAGTAGTTTTTTCATAATTTCAGAGATAAGTGGTCTGCCAACTCCGCCCACCCTAGAAGGGGTTGTCCTCCGCGTCAACCCTGCCGGATGACCAACTACTTCCGGCTGCCGGCGCGGAAAAACGGGAGATCCGGCCGTGACTTAATTCACCGACCGGAGGGAAATATTGCGATGGATCAGGCCCGGCGCACCCGGAATCCGATACCAAAAGGTGCGCGCTTCAACCTCCTGTCCTGCAAGCACCTGGAAGTGCAACGTGAAGATCTGATAGAGCGCATTGGGAAAGTGTTCACTGGATAATTCGCGTCCGGTCAGTTCCCGTCCGGTGTTGGCATCCCAGATGGAAATCCGCGCGAGGACCGCCGGCAAGCCAGCCGGATAATCCAGCTTCAATTCAAAGTCCGCTGCATACGTTCCGGGTGGCAACGGCTGCATCCCTGCCGCTTTCACGATGTAACCGGAGTTTTCATCCATCACCGGCTCGGCAATCCATTGCGTTTCGCCGCGCGGCCGCCCCACCTCGTGTGCCTGCTCCGGCGTCTTGAAACGCTGCAATACCGGCCTCGTGTCGGACACCAGCCGCGGCTCGGCCAGCGCGCAAATGACGCGCAGGGCGGAGCTGTGCCGCGCCGCATCCACCGAGTCCACCGGTCCGGCCCAACGCCCGCCAAAGCGCCCGCGGGCGTCACGGTTGTTTTCCCACACGGATTTGGCGTTGCGCTCCATAAATTCGCGGTACCGCACGAAGCCGGTGACTTCATACAACTCCGCCAGATGCCGGATGAATATGCCCTTGAATTGCGGGCCGTCGCCGCCGCGCAAGCCGCGCCTCTCATTCGGCTCGCGCAGAATGCCCGCGGCGTTCACCAATTGCGTCGTCGCTGCATCGCCAATCGCGATTGCTTGCGTCAGATAATCCGCGCGCCCGGTGCTTCGGTACAGCTCCACCAGTCCGCCCACAATGACGCCCTGATTGTAGGTCCAGGTGGTCTGGCGATTATTCCGGCAGTCCGCATCCAGGCCGTCGTTCACGAGTTGCTCGGCATTGATCATGCCCGACGCCTTGAACCATTCCCACTCGCGCTGTGCCCAGTCCAGGCAGCTGCCCGGACCACGGTCGCCCGGAGTGCGTTGATGCAAACGAGTTGCCAGCAGCAGCAACAACTCGTTGGGGATGGCGTTTTTGTACTGGCGATCCTTCTTCCACCAAACTCCGCCGCCGCAGTGATCGTCCCAACCGGAGATCATGTCTGTGAAGATGGTTTGCGCCGCGCGCAGGTAGTGGCGTTCGCCGGTCAAATCGTACGCGCGCACCCAGGCCAGCGCCCACCAGCCTTCGTCGTCGTAGAACTCATTGAGGAAATCCGCGGTGCGATTGCGGGCAAAGGTCGTGCGCAAAACATCCAGATATTCGGTGCCGTTGTTAAGCTCGATCATGCGTTCAACGGCTTCCAAACAATTGGCGGCGTTCCACCAACCGGTTGTGTCCCACAAACCTTGTGCGTTATACCAGTGTTGCAGCACCCGCGTTGCCGCCAGACTTTGCGCGTAGTAATCAGTCGCCGCATCCGCGCGCGCGCGGTTCACCGTCGGCGCGCACACCAGCGCGCACACCAGACCGGCCTGCGCCCAGACCACAGCCCGTCCCCGGAGGTGGTGGCGATGGGCGCGCGCAATCATTCGGGGGCCGACGGAAGTCCGCGCTCAATCGAGCAGGTGCCGGCGTTCGTGGAAGGTTTTCCAGATCAGCTCGCCGAAGATGGTATTGGCCCAGGCAAACCAGGCGCGGGTGAATTTATTCGGATCGTCCTTGTTGAAAGCTTCGTGCATGAAGCCGGTGTTCGCGTGAGTTTTCTGCAAGGTCACCAGGCACTGTTTGATTTCCGCATCCTTGGTGGCGGTGAGGGCCTGAATGATGACTCCCAAGGGCCAGATCATGTCCACGCCCACGTGTGGACCGCCCAGGCCGGTGGCGGCTGTGCCGACGCACCAGTAGGGATTGTCCGTGGAAAGCAGCAGCTTGCGCGTGTTCAGATACGTCTTGTCTCCCGGTTTGACGGCGCCGAGATAGGGCAGCGACAACAAGTTCGGAATGTTGCCATCGTCCGTGCAATAATAATTGCCGTAGGCATCCACTTCGAACGCGTACACCTTGCCGCCCCGGGGGTGGCGCACGATGGCGTAACGCTTCAGCGCGGTTTCCACTTCCGCAGCCAGCGCGCGCAATTGCCCCGCGAGCCCGGCATCCGCCCGCAAACGCTCCACCATTTCAGCCGCCTGACGCAAACTCACGACGGCGAAAAAATTGGACGGCACCAGAAACGGGAAAAGGGTGGCGTCGTCGCTCGGACGGAACATGGAATAGATCAGGCCCACGGGTTTGGCGGGATTGCCATACCCGCGGCCCGGCAAAGTGTCGGTGGCCCATTCGGTGCGGCGTAAAAAATGGTACGGCCCGCGATTCGATTTACGCTGCTGCTCGCGGAAGGTTTGCAGCGTCAACCGGATGGCGTCATGCCAGGCCTGGTCAAACGGAGCGGGATCACCGGAAAGCTGCCAATAACGGTGGGCGAGCCGGATCGGATAGCACAGCGAATCAATCTCCCATTTGCGTTCATGCACGCCGGGTTTCATCTCGGTCATGTCGTGCTGCCATTCCCCGCGCTTCTGGTCGTCCTTGTAAAAGGCGTTGGCATACGGGTCTTTGAGGATGCATCGCGTTTGCCGGTTGATGACACCGGCGATGAGTTGCTGCAGCGGGGCGTCGTCCCGCATCAAATCCAGATACGGATAGACCTGCGCCGAGCTGTCGCGCAGCCACATGGCGTCAATATCGCCGGTGATGACATAAGTATCGGGGCGTCCGTTCCAAGTCCCGAAATCCACCGTGGTATCCAGTGTGTTCGGGAAACAATTCTCAAACATCCACGCCAGCTCCTTATTGCCAATGGAAGCCTTGACCTGGGTGATGGCGCGTTCGACGGCCACGCTCTTAAAGCGGCGCTTTTCGAGCGGGGTGCGCACCATTGGAAAATCGGTTGGGGCGGCCAGACTGCGCGACGGCAACAACGTCAACGCCGCTGCAGTCAAAACGGTGTTCTGAAGAAATTCGCGGCGGTTCATAAAACGGATTCAGGCGGTCAGTTCTTTGCGGCCAATTTTGTGCCCCTGCAAACCGTAGAAGGCCACATAGGCATACGCCACCAACGGCACGAAGAAGGACACTTGCAGATTATGCGTCACGTCCGCCACCCAGCCCTGCAGCGGCGGCAGTATTGCGCCGCCCAGAATGGCCATGACCAACAGGGAGGAAACCTGGCTCTTGTAAATCCCCGTGCCTTCCAAGGCCAGGGAAAACGTGTTCGACCAACCGATGGAAGTGAACAGTCCGATTGCCACCACGCACCACATGGCGATGGTGCCTTTGGTGAGAATCGCAATCACCAGCAACACCACTACCGTCGCGCAGAAAATCACCAGCGTGCGCGCCGTTTGCGAGCGACCGAATTGAAACAACAACCAGCACAAGGCCACAAACGGCAGGTACATGCGGAACACCGGCCAGTTTGCGGAGATCTGCTCCCACCACAGCGCCAGCACCGGCTTGTCCGCCTCCCCGTGAATGGCCGCCAGGGGCGCGCTTTTGGCTATCCACAAAAAGACGTAGGCCGCGAGCGGAATGACGATGAGCGCCACCTGCTTGCGGGCGCGGCGCATCTCGCTTAATTCCACCGCCCCCATGAACCGTCCAATCATCAATCCCCCCCAGTAAATGGACACATACTTGCTCGCCTCCAATTCCGGCAGATTGCCGATATCCGCCTGCCCCAGAAAATTGATGATGACGCTGCCCACGGAAACTTCCCCGCCCACATACATGAAGATGGCAATCACGCCCAAAACCACGTGCGGAAACTTCAACGCGCCCGCCCCCGGCTCGATGCGCCCTTCGCCCACGTGCGGCAGACGCACAAAGTAGAAAATCACCGCCAGGAGCAGAAAGATGCCGCAAAATACCATGTAGGGCACCTTGACGGAATCCGCGCCGTGCGCGCCGCTCGAGGCGAAATACTGGAAAATCAGCCAGCCGCCGATGATCGGACCGATGGTGGTGCCGATGGAGTTGAAGCCCTGCGCCAGATTCAGCCGGCTGGACGCCGTGCTTTCCGGCCCAAGAATGGTGACATACGGATTGGCGGCAATTTGCAGCATGGCAAAACCCAGTCCCACCACAAACAGCGCGGTCAGAAACATGGGGTACGACGCCGCGCCTGCCGCCGGCCAGAACATGGCACTGCCCAACGCCGAAATCAGCAATCCCATCACCACACCGTTTTTATAGCCAATGCGCGCGATGGGATCGCCCTTGGTTACTGAAATAACGAAATAGATTAACGCCCCCACAAAGTAAGCGCCAAAAAACGCCAGTTGCACCAGCATGGCCTGGAAATAATTGAGCGTGAACGCCTCCTTGAAGCGGGGAATCAAAATGTCGTTGAACACCGTCATGAAACCCCACAAAAAAAACAGCGACGTCATGATGGCAAACGGGCCGCGAAACGAGGTGGCATGAGGCGGAGCGGCGGGTGCGGGGGTGGGGATTGAGGCCATAAGTTTAATCGTCGGCACCACAATGCGACAAACCCCGTCTCCGGTTGAAGTAAAAAATTCCGTCCGGGCGCCCGCGCCGCCCGAAGCTCAAGAGGGATTGGCGGACCAATTCAGGGCGATCACCCCGCCGATGATCGCCAGCAACCCCACAACCCGCAACCACGTCACCGGCTCGCGAAACCAAAGCACCCCCACCGTGGCAATCAGGGCGGTGCCCACGCCGCTCCAGATGGCATAGGCCACTCCCACATCCACCTTCTTCAACACCAGGGTCAAACAGGCAAAGCACGCCACATAAAAGCCCCCCATCAACAGGGAGGGCCCCCAGCGCGAAAAGCCCGCCGAGAGCTTCATGCAGGTCGTCCCCGCCACTTCAAACAAGATCGCCAGAATCAAAAACAGCCAATGCACGCCGCGCAGGCTAGCGCAACCCGCCGCCGGAAGTCACGCCCCAGTCAGACTGCCGCCAGTTCCGCGCAGAGCCGCGCGCCGTACCACAACATGCGCGGCAAATGAAACGGACCTTTGTACAGCGTGCCCTTGGCGCGCGAGGAAAGACGACCGTCACGATGCAGGTAGCCGTACCATTCGCCAAATTCGGGGTCCGGAAAGTGGCGGAAACTCCAGTCGTGAACCTGTTGATGCCAATGGGCGTATCGGACGTCACGGGTGAGCTGGTAGGCCAGCAGGGTGGCGATGATGGCTTCGTTGTGCGGCCACCAAAATTTCATGTCGTGCCAGTATTCCTGCACCGGCAGACCCCGCAAATCCCGGAAATAAAACAACCCGCCCTGTTCCTCGTCCCAGCCGCGTCGCCACATCCAGTCCAAAATCATGCACCCGAGCCCGATCAACCGCCGATCGCCCCGCCATTTGCCCTCGTGCAGGATGAACCAGGCACATTCAATGGCGTGACCGGGATTCAACGTGCGCCCGTCGCTGTGATCCAAAATCTCGCCGTGCGCGCCCACCGTCTCCAACAGCGCCTCCCACTCCGGTTTCAGAAAATCCCTTTCAATCGCCGCCAGGTGGAAATCAATCCATTCCGTGCAGGTGCGGCCGGAAATTGCCACCTCCCCCAGATGCGCCCGGACTTCCTGTGCCGTCGCCAGGCCGATCAGGTGGCTCCCGATCCCCTGCTGGGGCCGGGTCGGTTCAAATTTCGGCGTCATGACCCCGGGGGTAAAAGAGTAGCGCAGGTAGGTGGCAAAGTTCCGAACCGCGTCTTCTGCGGCCTGAGCCGCGCCGGTGGCGCGCGCGTAGGCCGCATTGGCGATGGCCGCAAAACTCTCACTGAAAACGTAACGGCGCATCCGCAACGGCTGCCCCTCGCGCGTCACGGTAAAGTACATTTTGCCCTCCGGCCCAAAACAATGCCGCCGCGAGAACTCCAGGCACGAACGCGCGGCTTCCAGCCATTCGGCCCGCTTTTCCACCGTGTTGTAGAGCGTGGCGAACACCCAGCCGGCCCGCCCCTGAAACCAGACGGATTTGTCCGTGTCAATCACCGTGCCGTCACGGTCAAGGCAGGTCAGAATCCCGCCAAACTCACGATCCATTCCATGCCGCAGCCAGAACGGCACCACGTCGTTCAGAAGCGTGGAACGATAACTCTCCGCCAGCGATTGCGGCGCGTGCAGCAGCAAAGGTTTCATCCGCCAGGAGCCGTCACGCAGGGGTGACGCCGGAATCACGAGACAACATACCAGGACAAAATCTCAAGCACAATCAACCGGAAATTTCGTGGCGACCCCCGCGATTTTGCAACGTGGAACTTCAATGCGCCCCGGGCCCGCGCACCCGCCACACCTCTGGTGATCGCACGCCCGGACGAACCTCGCCGCTGGGCAGCACAAAAAATCCGCGCCACAAGACCACCGGCAGCGAGGCGCGCGCGACCGGCAGATCATTCCATTGGGACCACGTCCCGCGACGCAAATCCAGGGCCTGCGCAACGCGCGGAAAACCCGGATGCTCTTCCGGCGGCTGGAAATTGACCAGCGAACCGTCATCCCCACCGACAAGCAGCAAAGTGGCATCAATTATCGGCGCAGGAGAAGGCGCGGCGACGGATGGTCGCGGCAAATCCGCCAGGCGCTTCCAGTTGCGGGATGCCGGCGAATACTTCCACGCGTCGCGCAGATACACCCGTCGCACCCGGTCATCCTGCCGGCGCAAGGCCGCGCCGCCCACCAGATAAAGCGCGTCTGCAGTCGCCCCGGCGGCCGCCAGAATACGCGCTTCACCGGGAAACGGCGGGAGTTCCCGCCAGGTGGGAGCGGGCACGGCAACATCCAATGCAAAAAAGCGGCTCAGGGCGGCCTGTTCTCCAAGGGTTTCCGCCCCGCCAACCACGTAGGCCACCGTTCCCACCAACGCTCCAGCCGCATTCGCCAGCGGCACAGGCAGGGACGGCAGCGGACGGATGGTGATTGGGCCGCCGTCCTCCGTCAGCAGGAACGTGTCCGCATAATGTCGCATGGCGTCACTGCCGCCGATGCACAACACGCCGGACTCCGTGGTCAGCGATACACCGTACGCCAGGGGCCGCGGCAATTTGCCGGCAACGCGCCAGGACACATTGGTTTGGTCGAGAACATAAACCACGTCCTGCCACTGCTTGACTCCACCGGCCCAGGGCATCCGCCCGGGAAAGTTGGCGCCGCCGGCCACCACCAATTTCCCGCCGCTCACCCCCGCGAAAGCGCCGGCCACCCCCACCGCCTCGGGCAACGGTGGCAGTTGTGACCACTGCAACTCGTCGGCGCCGATGCCCGCCCACGCCCGGGCGGCCGTCGTGGTGGCAACGGAGATCATCATGAGTCGCGCCCGGGTCATGCTGGTTTCACGGCAGATGGGGCGTCACCAGGCGAAAAAAACCGGCCGCATTGGTTGGCGGCAGCGGCGTCGCAATCAACGTGTTCGAGGTGAGCGCGGCAAAATCACGCCAGCGCGACCACTCCGCCGTGTGCCAATCTGCCCGCTGTTCGATGGTATAGGATTTATTGGCGACCCCGTCGAAACTCAACAGCACGTTGGTGGGGGTCGGAGAAATCCGCAATTGCAGCCGACTCGCCGCGCTGAGCGGGTTGGTCCCCGCGGTGAACTCTGCCTGGTTGGTAAAACCATCGCCGTCGGGATCCGCGTCAGGACCGGAGATTCCGGGATCCATGAGCTGTTCGGGCGAAAATTGCTCCGCCTTCCAAAGATCATAGGCCGGCAGTGAATCCGCGCCGTCGGTGATGTGCGCGATCGAACGCCAGGTAAAGTCCAGATTGCCGTAAGGGTCCTTTTCAAAGAGCAGTCCCACCTCGCCGGTGGCCAGTTTGCTGACCGCCGAATATGCCGAACCGCCGGCGTAAACCTGATGGCTCACCGGCCAGCTGACGGCGTTGTCGTAGCTCAGCCGCAAGGTCAGGTTCACCCGCGCGGTGGGATGCGCGGCATTCGCGTGCAGAATGCGGCTGGCGTTGCTGTTGTTGGTCGTCGTCAGCGTGTAGATATTGCCCTGACACTGCGGATCGGGGAGGGTCGGCGGATTCACCGTATCGGTGTACGGCAACCCCCAGGTCGTGCCGCCATTGGTGCTGCGGCTGAACGTGCGCACACCGCTCCACGGAAAGCCATTGTCACGGCAGGAGGCAATGAGCTCGCCACCCGCCAGCTCGGCCACCTGGATCTCGCCGCCATTGGTGATGGCATTGACGCTGCGCTGCCACGTCACGCCATGGTCATCGCTGTAAATCACCATGGAGGCCGAGGGATTGTTGTAGGCATAGACCGGAAAGACCAGCCGCCCCGCGTAAGGGCCGGCATGGATTTGCAAACCGTTGCCGGGCCCGGTCAGAAACTCGGCGGTGCTGGTGCGGATTCCGGGGTTCTGCGCCTCGACATCAATGCGCGGCGACCAGGACGCGCCGTCATCATCGCTGTATTTCATTTCGAGTTTGATCTTGCGCGCGCCGCCCGTCACCCCGCCGTTGTCGTAAAGCGTCCAGATGCGTCCGTTTGATTCATCCAACAGGAGCGCGGCGTCACCGGCCGAGACGCGCGCAATGTTGGTCTGACCGTAGAACGGATACGTATCCACGTCGCCGGAGCGGCTGCCATAATCCGTGACCACCTGCAAGGGCCCCCAGGTCCGGCCATTATCGAAGCTGCGCTTGATCACCAGATCCAAAGGCGTGGGAATGTCACCGCAACCGCCGATGCGTCCGTCGCTCATGGCAATGACCGTGCCCTTGTGCGTGGTCAGCAACGCCGGGATGCGGAAACAAGTGTAACCATCCACGCCGGCCTGGAACACCGGGATGAATGGCGGCAAATCCGGAATCACGGGCGGGATCAACACCTCGCTGCTGGCCCAGTTCGTGGCCAGATAGGCCAGCGCATTGCTGCGCCCGGCGGGCGTCAATTCCCCCGCGTACACCAACAGCTCCCCAATGTCCACGCTGAGACACCGTTGCGCCTGCACATTGGCGGCCACGATCAGCCCGCCAAGCCCGTTGGGTTGCGGATCCACAAAGTCGGCCACGTTCGTGCCGTTGATCCAGTGGCGCACCCGGGTGCCCGAGTTGGTGGGCGTGAAGCCAAACTCATGGAATTGCCAGACACCGATCGTCCGCGGTGCGGTGGGCGCATCCGCATTTGGCCCCTGCGCGGCGGGACCGACCTGCACGCCCACCTGCCAGGTATTGGTGCGCACTTGTGCGCGGGACATCCCCGAGCCGGTTGAACCATCAAACAGAAATCCATCCCCGGCCCCGGTCACCCGCGCCGCAAACAACAAGGTGCGCGCGGAATTTAACGCCCCAAAATTACCCGCCGTGGCCCAGACCGCCTGGGCGGCGCCGTCAAAGCGCACAAAACTCCGCTGTGTGGCCGCGAGAAAATAGGAATTGGTCAGCGTCGGCGTGCCGACGATCTGCGCCAGGTCGCGTCCCGGCGCACCACTGCACAAGTTGACCCAGCGCGCCACCGTGGCTTGCGCGGTGGGAATGACCCCGTGGTCGCCGCGATACCAGGCATGGAGGTCAGCCGGTTGGGGGAGGATGGTCTCAGGCAACATGCCCAACCGGATGGCTTCCCCGGCCATGCGCTCTCCCATGACGATCAGCGAGTCGGCATTGTAATGCACCGCCTGCCCATCCACGTTATGCACGGTGAGCCCGGTGGACGGAGCAAAACCAATGTCGGCCCGGCTGTTCGCCAGGGCTTGCTGACGTTGAGTGGTGAGAAGGCGGTTTCCCGCCGAGTCGGCTGCAATCTGTCCGATGACGGCTTGCAGGTCCGTGGCGTTGGCGAGGTCGGTCCGCAAGTTGGCAAGCAACGATGCGAAACGCGTGTCTGCCGCTCCGGCCTCGGTGCTGTCGTTGCTTTCGCCCTGCAAATAAAGCAGGCCAACGATTTGACAATCCGTATACCCCGGCGGCAGGGTGAGCACGGCGTTGCTGACGGTGTTGACCACCTTGTCATACATGTGGTGATCGGCGTTGGTCTTGTCCCAAAATGAATTGCCGCCGCCGCCGCGACTCGCCTTCACGATGCCGAAATCGCGGTATCCCACATCCCACAGCAGTCGCGCAAAACCCACTTCCGGCCCCCAATGATCCGCGCTGTGGGCGTAATAACCGCCTTTCTGCAAACAAACGTTCGTCCAGGCGCCGCGCGAATCGCCGAGCGCCGCGTCTCCGGCGGGGGTGCCATCGGCGGTATTGTCGTAAAAGAAGGGCACCTGGAGATCGCGCTCCGCCGGTTGCGCACCGACCCGGGGCAGCACCATGAGCGCCTCGGTGTTGGTGGTGGGGGTACCGAGACTGTTCGATTGCCCGGTCAGCACAAACAACCGCAAAGTTTGGGCGGGGGCGGAAGCGACGCAGCCTGCGGCGAGCAACCAACAGAGCTGCAGCCAGCGCGCCACATTGTCCGCAGAGAAAGGCAATGCAGGCCGGCGTGCGGGACTGCGTCCCACCTGCGCCACCGGCCTCCCGGGGGGGACGGAGGCCGGCGGCGCGGTGGCCGTGCCGGACTCCGTCGGGTTTTCACCGGAGTGGATCCCGATCGCGGCAAGGGGAGAATCGGGGGTAACGGCAGGCAGATCGGAGGTGCGGGTGGTGGTGATCATCAGACTGGACCAGAGCTTAACCCGGTCCTGACCCCGCACCAGTCGATTCGACTTGTCTTTTGTTGTAACAGGGGGCCGTCGCCAGTGTTTCCCCGGGAAAAAATGCCGGCAGCAACCGCACTTCCTGCCGGCGCGCCACTCCGCCCTGGATCAAATCCACCACCAAACGCGAAATCTTGCGCGCGAACAACTGGGCATCCACATGATAACGCGCGATCGAAGGGACAAGATATTCCAACAGCGGATCATCATCCCGGGAGATCAGGCTCAGCGTCTCGGGGATGTTGACGTTGTTTCGCAACAGATGGGTGACGGCGGTGACCACGTGCGCCGGTTTGGCCACCAAAATGCCAGTCACCGGGCGGCGGCCCTGCATCAACTGGCTCAGGGTGCGGCAGATGGACGGCACCGTGCCCTCATGCGCGACGACCAACGTTTCACACGGCTGTGGATGCTGTTGCGCCCCGGCCGCGCTGAAGCCGCGACGGCTTTCCATGTCACCCGATTGTTCGCTGCGCGGCAACAGCAGCGCCACGTGGCGATGTCCCTTGGCTGCGAACCGGCCGACGGCATGCTGACAAGTCGCGGCGTAATCAATATCCACTGACGCCAGACGCACTCCTGGATGCATCGAACCGCTGATCACGCAGCGCAGGTTATGATCGGAAAACCACTGTTGCAACGGTGCCGTGGAAAGGTAAAGCACCCAAGCGGCGGGTTGCTGTTTTTGCATCAGGGTGGCCAGCGCGTGTTGGGGACGCGCCACGTAACAGCCAGGGCTGGACAGAAAGTCGAGGTGGTAACCGACGGTCGTCAGGTTGGCCCGCAGCGCGTCCACCCAGAGCAACGCCGCCGCAGGCAGGTTTTGCAGCGCCAGCGGCGACAGCAACACGACCCGGCGGTCGGCGGCGGTCGTTTGTCCAGTCACGGCCCGGCGGGTGATGGTGCGGCGGCGCCCCTGCCCGGCAGTCACCCAGCCTTCACGCTGCAATTGATGCAACGCCGCCCGAAGGGTGATCCGGCTCACCTGGAAGCGCTCGCACAATTCCAGTTCGCCCGGAAGTCTTTCCGTCCATTGCCCGGCCTGGATGGCCTCGCGCAGAATCGCCAGGGTCTGGGTGACGAGTGACGTGCGTCTGGGCAATTGATCCATAACCACACCGCGTTTGATGGCTGCACCGGGAGCCTGTGGCCTGTCCGGAAAAATGACAAGAAATTTTCCTCCAAACCGGTGGTCAACCGGTGTTAAGGTGCCCTCCCATGAAGAACCAGACACACCGGTTGACGGGCCTGATCGCAGCGCCGTTCACCGCCATGCATCCCGACGGCCGGCTCCATCTGTCCGCGGTCGAACAGCAAGCTGCCCGGCTTCTGGCCGATGGAGTCGCCGGAGCGTTCATCTGCGGCAGCACGGGTGAAGGGCTGTCCTTGAGCACCCCGGAACGGCAGCAGCTCGCCGAGCGCTGGCGGGACGTGCTCAAGCACACGGCGCTCCAGCTCGTTGTCCATGTCGGTCACAACAGCCTGGAGGAAGCCAAGGCACTGGCCGCCCACGCCCAACGCCTCCAGGCGGACGCGGTGAGTCTGGTGGCCCCCAGTTATTACAAGCCGGCCACCATCGCCGAGCTGCTCGATTTCTGCATTCCCATCGCCAGGGAATGCGCCGCCCTGCCCTTCTACTTCTACCACATCCCGCCGTTGACCGGAGTGAACCTCTCCATGCTGGAATTTCTGCGCCAGGCCGAAAGCCGCATCCCCAACCTGGCCGGAATCAAATTCAGCAGCACGGACCTCATGATGTTGCAGGAGTGCCTCGCATTTGAGGGCGGCCGCTTCAACATCCTGTTTGGCTGCGATGAAATGTTGCTCGGCGCGCTGCCGCTGGGGGTGACCGGCGCCGTGGGCAGCACGTACAATTACTGCGCCCCGCTTTACCACGAAATAAAAAGCGCCTTCCACGCCGGACAACTTGATGCGGCCCGGGCCCTGCAACTCAAATCCGTAAAACTGGTGCAGACGCTGGCCGCCTTTGGCGTCCTGGCCAGCGGCAAGGCTGTAATGAGCCTGGCCGGAGTGGATTGCGGTCCGGTGCGGCCCCCCCTCCGAAATCTGACCGCCGAACAACGGGCCCGGCTGCTGCACCAAGTCAAGGCCTTGGACCTGATCGCGCCGGCGCAAGTACCATCGCACTAAGAGGTCACACGGCAGGGCGGCCCACGGCCGGTAAAGACTCACAATGACCGTTACCGGCGGGTTGCTGCAGGATCGGCTTGCGGGCGAATCACCAGCACCACCAGCACGGAAAGCAGCGCGATTCCGGCAAACACTCCGAAAATCGCGTTGAGCGGCACGTGGCGGTCCCGCAAGGCGCCAAAGGCCCAGTCGCCAAATCCACCGCAACTGATGCTCACCAAATTCATGATGCCATAACCCGTCGCCCGCAACTCGGGACGCGTGATTTGACACAAAATCGGCATGTTGTTGCAGTCAAAGAACCCCCAGCCGATGCCAAAGACGACCAAGCCCGCCACCGCCATGCCGACCGTGCCCGCGTTTCCGACACTAAACAAGGCGGGCAGAAACAATGTCATGCCAATCGCGCTGACAAAAATGCGGCCGCGCGGGTGGCGGCGCATCCAGCGGTCCGCCCAGGCGCCCCCCACCACCGCGCCGATCAGCGAAGCCACTTGCACATACAAAATGGCCTTCACCCCGGCCGCCCCCTGCCCCAGGCCAAATCGCTCGCGCAAAATGTCCGGCATCCAATCGCGCACGACCCAGCCGGCAATGGCCGGCAACGTGAAATACAGCACCAATAAAATGAAGTTGCGATTGGTCAACAAACCCCGCCACACCCCGGACTCGAGCCTCCCGGTGGTGGGCTCGGCGGCGATCCGCTGGGGCGGACGCAACAGCGCCATCAGGGGCATCGCGTAAATCACCCCAATCAAGCCACAGGTCGTAAAGGCCCAGCGCCAGCCATGCTCGGGTGAATCCGCAACGTAACCGGCAAAACCGCCCAGAATCTGCCCCACGTAAATGCCGGTCTGATGCACGCCGATGGCCCGGGACCGCGTCAGCCCGGGATGATAGTCGGCAATGAATGCCAGCGCGGCCGGCATGTAAAACGCCTCGCTGATTCCCATCAACGCCCGCGTGACCACCAGTTCGTTGAAGGTGGTCGTGTGCCCTGTCCACCAAGTGACAGCCGACCAGACCAGCAGACTTGCTGCAATCACCCGGTGCCGGCCGATGCGATCCGCCACAAAGCCTCCAAACGGACTGAGAATGGCGTAGGTCCACTTGAAGAAGCCGAGTACCAGTCCCCAGTCCGCCCGATCGGCAATGGTCGGAATATCCGCCACCATGGAGGCTTTCATGGTGGCCAGCATTTGGCGGTCGAGATAATTCAAGAGCGCCACCGGAACGAGCAGCGCGACGACAAACCAGGCAAATTTCCCGGGGCTGACTGATGAATTCACTTGCCCGGGAGTGTAGGAAGTTCGTTACCCGGGGGCAACCGGCGAAAAGCGATCCGCCTTGAAGTTTTCTTTCCCGGCGTCCCGGTGTCAGCAACCTCACCGGCGCGTGTTGGCGCACCAACGACACGCGCGGTCGGCGCCGCGCGTGTCGGAAGAACGATCAAAACTTGACGCACCCGCCAGTGGCGGTCATTGCCGGCAGCGGCGCCGGACCAGCCAGCCTGTCAAAGCGAGTCCGAGCAAAGTCGCGCTGGTCGGCTCGGGCACGGGCGTAAATTCCGCCGTGAAGGCAAAAGCCCAATCCTGGGCTGCCCCGGACGAGGTCAACGATTGCAGCGTGTCATTGACGAGATACCCCTTGCCCTGCCCCGGAGTGAGATCATCTCCTGACGTGTTGAGTTTCAGGCGGAAGTTGGTGTCGTCACCCTCCAGGTTGTCCTCGGAAAACACAAACCAGTATTTCGTCGAACTCGAAAGGGTCAGGCCGCTGAAGTCAAATGAGTAGGCCTGGTCCTGCACCGTGCTGGCCCAGGTGACCGAGGAACTCGATGAGCCCAGATAGCCGGAAAACGCACCACTGGTCATGGTGGTATAAACGTCCAGAAATACCGGGGTGTCGGCGTCTGTCAACTGGCGCGGCCCTGTCCCAAAGGAGGGTGTCGTGCTGTCGTTGGGGCGCTGAAACGTCAGCCGGGTCAGCTCAATGACCGGCGTTAGCGAGCCGACCGGAGTGATGCTGGCCGGAAAATTACCGGCGTCCGCCTGGAACGCGAAAGCGGTCATGTTGCCCCGATCTCCCGTCACACCCGACCAGTTGTTGTCAATTGTATTTGCCTGTGCGGCTGCCAGCAGCATGGGAGCAATGCTCATGACGGCAAGCGCGCGAATCTGAATTTGTGTTTTCATAAATGGCTTCAATCTGAGGGTTAGAACGTGGTCTGACTTTAATGGCGCGGAGCGCTGCCGACAATCAGGATGCACCTGTAATTTTTTATGACAACCGGCCCCCGCGAATTGTCCCCTCCCGGCCGCAAAGTGAATGAGGGGTCTGGCGCCGGCAATAATCGGGATCGGGAGCCGGGGGAAACCGGCTCACGGCTGCAAACGCAACCGGTAGAAAACGGCCGGATTGGCTGCGTCCACCGGAATCGTCACCTGGTTGACGGCGGATGAACCCGGCACGTCGAACCACGCGGCCGGCTCCGGCTCAAGTCCCACTGACAACGAGTTGGTTTGGGCCTGCAACGTCCAGCCGGTATGGCTGGCCGGCCAGCTCAAAACCAGGCTGGCGCCGGAAATTGCCATCGTGATATTCGTGGGCGTGGGATCCACCACGACGGGCACCCCCGTGACGTTCAAGGCGATCCACTTGTTGAGCGGGTCATTGACCAGCGTGGCACTCACCCCGGCCGGCAAGGGGGCCAGCGCCGGCAGATTCCCCGTAAACGAACCGTACGCCACCAGCGGATAAACTCCGGTGGCCACCAGCGCCTCCGCGTCCGCGATCCTGATCGTGTTGTCCCCAGTAGCCACGAGGCCTCCGGCGGCATTTAGTACGGGTACTGTCGTGCTGGCCAGGTGCCGAATCTCCAAAGTCGCCCCCCCGCTGCCGCCCAGCGTCAAGGTGTTCATCCGGGCCGATGCCCCGTTGACCCGGTTGGTCACTGCCAAGGTGGCCCCCGCTGCCACGATGAAATTACCATTGCCGGTTCGTTCCGTGTTGATGACCAGGGTGCCCGCGTCAACCAGGGTGTTGCCGGTATAGGAGTCCGCGCCGCCAAGGGTCAGCACTCCGGCTGCGGTCTTGGTGAACCCACCCGTTCCGGAAATTTGTTCTGCCAGCAATTGATCACCCACGCTGCCCCAGGTGAACGCACCGTCGTTGGTGATGGCGTAGGCGTAGGTGCCGCCGCCGCCCAACAATCCCGCCCCGTTTACTTCCAGGGTGGCGCCCCCTGCAATGGTGATCGGGCCATCAATGGTGTTCGTCGCCTGCAAGACCAGTTTGCCCCCGGCGACCAGGATGGTGAAAGTGGCCGACGTCCCGCCAGCCGCCTGGGTTTGCCGCCCGAGAACATTGGCCATGGTCAACGTGCCCACGCCTTGTTTCTCCAACAGAACGCTGCGCAGGATGGGTGGATTGTGCGTACTGCCATGTGCCAGCACCATGCCATTAAAGGTGGTGTTCAACGTCTGATTGACGACGATATGTCGGACGCCATCGCTGCCCGCATCACTGCGCAGCGCGCCATATCCCGTCAGTGAGCCCAGGGTCAGCAGGCGGTTTCCGGAAGCGCCATCCCAATCACCGATGATCACGTCCTGGGCGTTGGTGGGGCTGCTGCCGGTATCCAGATTAAACCGGGAGCCGGCGGGTTGCGACCCGTTGGGATCATGCAGCCAGAAGCGGCCGGTGGCCGGTTGCAGAGTTCCGGGAGCCGTACTCGCGGTGCTGCCCCGCAGGCGCAAGGTCCCGGCGAACGCCAAGGCCTCCGGCTGCGTGAACTGGCCGAAGACCGTATCGGTCTGGCCATAACGCGTCAGCGTGCCCGTCCCCGCCAGCACGCCCAGCAATGACCCGTTCGTGTAGTTCAGGGTGCCGTTCACCGTCACCGTGCTGCCCGCCCCATGGTTCAACGTCGCGAGGGTGCTGTTCCCGGTGATGGCCAGATTTCCGCCGTTCACCACGGTGGACCCCGTGTAATCGTTGGTGTTGGCCAGAGTCAGCGTGCCTGGACCGTTTTGCGTGAGCGTGGCGTTGCCGCGGATTCCCCCCGTCCCGGCAAAGGTGTAATCGCCGCTGGCATTGACCGTCACACTGGCCGGTTGCAGGGTTCCGACCAGATTCACGGCCGGCGCCGTTGAACCGGAATCGTCAAAGGTGACCGAGTCGCCAATGAAAAACATTTCAGGCCCCACCCCGTCGGTCCAATTGGCGGCGCCCGCCTGGTCCCAGACGTTGGCGCTGCCGTCGCCCACCCAAGTGAGATTGCCCGGCGGCGCCCCGCCCACCACCAACACCAGAGTGTTCGGATTGGCGACCGTATTGTAGGCCAGGCTGAAGGTCTGCCGCGTGCCCTGCGCGGTCAGTCCGGTAAACGCAAAATTGCCAACGTTCCCGGCAAAGCCGCCACTGACCTGCACCAACGGATATTCGCCGGTGTTCAACGGGTCGGGAGCGACAAATTGAATCGTGGTCACTCCCGCGGCGGACAAATTCCCATAAACTTGAAGGGCGTCCGCAACACCGTTCCGGAGATCCACTTGAATCGTTCCGCCGCCGCTCAAGGCAAGGTCGTTGGCAAAGATCAGGGTGTTGACCGCGTTGCTGCCGCCCGGGACCAGCTGGCTGCCGCTGGCGGCGGTAAAATTGCCATAAACCTGATTGACGCCGGTGTTGCCCCGCCCCAGCAGCTTCCGCCCGCTGCCCAGGCTGTAGCTGCCCAAGGCGGTGACATCCAGTGTCGCTGCTTCACCCTCGGGCGCATTGAGGTAAATTTCCGCCGTGTTGGGCAGCGCGCTTCCGGCTGCCAGGGTCAATGCGCCCCGGTTGATCAGGGTGTTTCCGCTGTAAGTCCACTGCCCATGCACGGAAACGCTTTGTGTGTCCGTGCCGACAAGGGATTCGCTCCCGATGCGCACCGCGCCACCACCCGAAATGTCATTGGTTACTTCGAACAAGCCCGTATGAGAGAAAGTCAGCCACCCATGGTTGACCACTGCGGCCGCGCCCAGGGTGCCGAAACCCCCGGCAGCGGCGTTGTTTTCACCGGGCGCGCTTCCGCCGACCCGCACGATACTGTTGGGCGGAATCGTCAGCGTGCCGCTCATTGTGTTGGGGCCGGCCAGAATGAATCCGTTATTGAGGTTGTCGAACCCGACACCGGTGTTGCGCAATTCCAGATTCCCGTTCCCGGAAATCAGGTTTTCCAGCTTCAACCAGCGGCCGCTCCCGGAGACGTTCTGGTGATCAATGAACGACGTGGTCGCCGTCTCCAGGATGATGGAATTGTTCCAAACCCAGTTGCCTACCGACCCGGCAATCGGTGTGCCGGTCGCCAACCCGCCGCCCGCAAGTGTAATCGTACCGGCGCCGAAGGCGTTTTCCCGGTGCCAAACATTGGCCAGGACTCCAGCGTTGATGCGCCAATTGACCTCGCCCAGTGTCGTGTTGCCCAAATCCAGCAAAACCACTCCCGCTCCGTTCTTGGTAATGGTGGCCCCGGGGGCGTTGTTCATAAAAACGCCAACGCGATTGTTGTTCACACTATTCGCAGCCGGGTAGAGCGTCGCGTCTGGCGAACCAATCCGGAAACTACGCCCGGCGGCAATATCCCAGGTCTGACTGGCGTTTAACGCATAGCGCCGCAGCACGAGATTTGCCGTCGCGCCGGACATGTCAATACCGCCGGCATCAATGCCCACGTGATTGCCTTCCACGCTGTTGTTGATCAAGACCGCGCCGCCCGGGGAAGTGATCTGCAAGCCCTGCCATTGCACGGCCGTGCCGACATTCAACGGGCCCGTCGTGGCGTACGTCGCGTCGAAAACCGCCACATCCCCGGCCGTGGGAGCGACACCTCCCACCCAGCTGGTCCCCGCATCCAGGTTGCCGAGATTGTTGTTCTTCACGATGCTGGCCGCGCGCCCGGCGGACACGGCCAGCCACAGGCAACCCAACGCGGTCAGGGTGCATAACGAACGATTGGTTCTGTTCATAGCTTGATGGGTTTAAGGGAGGTGAATATTTAGAGACTGGAATCAAAACTCGGTTGTGGATTTGTTGCGCAATCGAAAATCATTGCCGCCGATCCATTGTGTAGTCGCCGTTGGCCCAAATGCCCATTTTGAACTCGGTCCAGGCCGCATGGCCGTCGGCGAACTGGGCGTTGAAATGATAATCGTTGATCCGCGTATGGCGGAATTCAATGGGATTGGGCGGCCCGCCGTACACAAAGCTTCCCGAGGTGTTGGCGTTCCAAACGGGAAAATACGCGCCGTTCTCGGCCAGGGTCACCATCCGCGCCACGGATTTGACCGCGCTGGCTTTGACGCTTTCCCAGGTTCCGGCAATGGTGAGGGTGAACTGCGCCGGGGGCGGAACGCTGCCGCCGTGGATGTTCGCGCTGTACGAGGAACCGAAGGTGTAATAACTGTTGTTCGTGCGGCCCCCAATGCCCCGGTCACTCGGGCACAAAGCCGCCGGCACGTCCGAATTGGTCTGAAACCGGCCCAGGTATTGATTCAAGGGGCGCAAAGTCGCATTCAAATCCAAATAACCGCCGGACAAGCCGCTGCGGCCCAGCCAGCCATACATCGTGCCATTCATCTTGGGCGGGAACGTGTCATTATGATCGTTCAAGTACATCACGGTCGCCAAGCCGGCCTGCTTGAGATTGTTCAGACACGAAGTTCGCCTGGCCCGCTCCTTGGCCCTGGCCAGCGCCGGCAGAAGCATCGCCGCCAAAATCGCAATGATGGCGATCACCACCAGCAGTTCAATCAGCGTAAAAGCCACAAACCGGGGGGGAGACAAATCCCGATGGCGATTACGATATTTTCTGGGATTCATTCTTCGCAAGTTTCCGCGCGAGGACGCCGTTTGCAAAGCCTCAAACGCTTGTATTTTCAAATAACAGCTTGACCGCGACCGGCCCTCCATTGTCGTGATCTCCATCCGGCTGCGAGTCTGAATTGCCGGCGGAACGGGTCATGCACGGCGGTGGAAAAGCGGGCATCGAACCGGATGGAGGGTCGCAGACGGATCCTGGGGGATGCTCCCCACCAGTTCCACATGGCGGCCCAGCGCGGCTTGCCGCGTCGCGACAGAAAATTTTCCGCGGACGCCCCGCAGGCCTGGGAGCTCCCCGTCCACATTGCGGCGGCCGCCTCCTCGCGAATTCTTGCAGACCGCGCCACCACGCCGGTGCGTAGAATTACGTAGGAAATCCTGACTTGAAAAAATTCTCCGAGGCTTTAGAATGGCCGGCGTATGAAAACCCAAACAACTGATCGTGAATCTTCGTCTTTGCGTCGGCCGGTATTGGCCGGCCCCGTAAAATTTGTGACCGCCCTGGCCGGCATGGCGATGGCCGCTGCGTGCAGTTGGGCCCAGACCCCGGTGCTGCATTACGGCTTTCCGGATTCCTGGAATGGCACGGGCACCTCGGTCGTGGATTTGAGTGGTGCGGGTCACAATGGCAATGTCAAAGCCACCCTGGCGTTATCCAGTTCGGTTCCCGGCTGGGCCACTCCCGGTGCTCAGTCCATCAACACCAGTGGCGGAAGTATTCTCACCGCCGACACTCTGTTGTTGAACAACGCCAGCATCGCCGCCGCTGGCGGCTTCCGGTTTGACACCTCGTTTTTGTGGGACGGCACGGACAGCGCGTCCTGGGGCCACGTACAGAAGATCCTTGACTACGCGGGCACCGAATCGCTGCAACTGGTGACCCGGGCCGGCGAGGCGGATTTGAACGTGCGCTTCAACGACAACGTGGATGTGTTCAGCGTCACCATTCAACCCAATACGTGGTACCAAGTCTCGATGCTCTTTGAAACCGGAGGGAGTGCAATTGACGTGGACGGGAACCTGGCCGGCACCGCCAGTCTGACCATCAATGGCGGCGCTCCGCTGCTGGCGCCGGCGTTCAAGTCCAATTTTGGTGACAGTCTCAATCGGGGCATCGGAGTGGGGCAACTCGCCCTAAGCAGTCACCTGGTGTTTTTCAACGGGCTGATTTATGACGCGCAGGTGACGTTGGTGCCGGAACCAACATCGTTGGCCCTGGTTGGCATAGGTGGACTGGTGCTGCTGATCCGCCGAAAGCAAGCCTGAAACGAACCGAATTGAGCAGCTACCGTGGGTGTCGCCGGTTGGCCCTCCCACGGTATTTTTGTGTCCCGAAACGGACGTCCGGTTCTTTGCCGCGCACCCAAAATCTTTGCTGTGCATCCAAAATCCGGAGTCGCTTCGCTGGCCAGTTGACGCAATCCGGCGGCGGCGGCGGACCAAGACCAGCCGTTTCACGGGCAACACACCCGACTGAAGGCGGCTGTCGCCTCCCGCCGCCGCGGCGGGTTTCCGAATCAGTGCCGCATCAAGGCCTCGATCTCGCCGGCTTCAATGGGAACATCCGCCATGAGATCGCGTTGGCCGGTTTCCGTTACGAGGATGGTATTTTCCAGGCGGATGCCAAACCCTTCGTCTTTCAGATAAATTCCCGGCTCGCACGAAAGCACCCAACCGGGCGCAATCTGGAGGTGGTTGTAAGTTGCATCGTGGACGTCCAAGCCGATGGGATGCGACACCCCGTGCATAAAATAGGGCCGCACCGCTGCACCAACCGAACCGGTTTTCCGCAGTTGTGACGCCCGGATCAAACCGAGGTCCACACATTCCCTGGCAATCAATGCCTCACACTCCGCGCGCAGGTCGCGGGTGGTTTTGCCGGGGACGATGGCCCGGACCATCGCGCGAAAGACCCGCAACACCGCGGCGTAAACCTGCTTTTGCCGGCGCGTGAAACGCCCGCTCACCGGTATGGTGCGTGTCAGATCGCTCATGTAATTGCCCAGCCCTGCCGCCACATCCAACAACAGCAACTCCCCTTTCCGACAGATTTGATCGTTTTGCACATAATGCAAAATGTTGTTGTTCGCGCCGCTGGCAATAATGGGCGGATAGGCAAACTGGCCTTTGTGGCGGATGAATTCGTGCGCGAATTCCGCCTCGATTTCGGCTTCGTTGACCCCGGGCCGCACGAACCGGCAGACGCGCTTGAATCCTCTGCCGGTCAGGTGGCAGGCCGCTTGGATGGCGGCGATTTCGTAATCGGATTTGACCGCCCGCAGGGTGTGCATGAGGCGGGCCAGCCGCTCATAACGATGCAGGGGGAATTGCCGCTGACATTCCCGCACAAACCGGGCATCCCGCGAAACCACCGGGTTGTCCGCGCGCTGATGTTCGTTGGTGTTCAGGTAGAGAACGTCCGCTGCACATGCCAGTTGGCGAAAAATGGCCGGAAAATCCGACAACCACTTCACGTTTTTAATGCCGGAAATTTTTGCAGCCTCCGCCGGGTCGAGTTTGTGTCCCTCCCAAATGCTCAAGTGTTCACTGGGCTGACGCAGAAATAAAATTTCCCGTTGTGCAGGATCGAACGCATCCGGCGCCAACACCAGCCGGGTTTCCTCCTGGTTGATTCCGGTGAGGTAAAATAAATCCGCATTTTGCTGAAACCCCATCGTACCATCGGCATTGGTGGGCATCACATCATTGGCGTTCAGGACCGCCACGGAATGCGGCGCCAATGCGTTGAGCAGCCGTTCGCGGTTGCGCACAAACAATTGGGCCGGCAACGGAATGGTCTTCATGTCAGTTCGATTAAACCGTGCGCGAACTCTAAGGCAGCCCGGGCCGGAAATTAAGAAAATTCCTGCCACACCGGCAGCCGGGCGCAGCCGCGCGTGACCGGCGGCATTCCTCCTTGAGCCACCGCCGGCACATCCCGCCCGCGTCACCGGGAATCCCCCCCGGCCATCGGTTGCGGCCGGCCGGCCCCCCTGACTGTCAGCGCAAACTGGGGGCTATGGGGGCGGGCGTCAGGGGCGCAACCGGGATTCTGTTTGAAAACCCTCCGCCCGCACCCCACACTGCCCCCATGAGTGCGTCCGTCTTCACCGGCCCCGTTTACGTGGTGCGCGACAACATCGACACCGACCAGATCATCCCCGCCCAATACCTGAACCTCGTCCCCACCATCCCCGACGAATACGAAAAACTCGGCAGCTACGCCCTCGCCGGCCTGCCCGATTCGCTCTACCCGGTCCGCTACGTCAAACCCGGCCAATTGGACAGCCCATACCCGATCGTCGTCGCAGGAAAAAATTTCGGTTGCGGCAGTTCGCGGGAACACGCCCCCATCGCGCTCGGCTCGGCCAATTGTGAAGTGGTGCTCGCTGAAAGCTTCGCCCGCATCTTCTTCCGCAACTGCGTCGCCACCGGCGAACTGTATCCCTGCGAAATCACCGAACGCCTCTGCGACGTGCTTAACACCGGCGACGTCGTGACCGTGAACCTCGATAACGCGACGGTGACGGCCAGGGAAACCGGCAAAGTTTATTCGTTCAAACAACTGGGCGACGTGCGCCCAGTCGTCGATGCCGGCGGCCTCTTCAACTACGCCCGTAACACCGGAATGATCGAAAAGTAGCCACGCG
>Ga0209096_1000452_pt1 | contig 56127 bp, 55 predicted proteins | sample AD_UKC034_MetaG_FD_184407 | JGI IMG/M metagenome (GOLD analysis project Ga0209096, IMG submission 184407) | Active sludge microbial communities of municipal wastewater-treating anaerobic digesters from USA - AD_UKC034_MetaG (SPAdes) (version 2) | ecosystem: Engineered > Bioreactor > Anaerobic >...
TGCGTTTAATGATCTCCTGTTTCTGCTCACCCGTCAGTGTTGGAAAGCCTTTTGGCATGGGTCTTTCCCCCTTTCTACTAGTCAGATTATACTGAAACTACTTGTCTAGTATAAGGGGTACGTGTCAGCCTGGCCTCAAAGCTTATCATTGCTTCGGAGTCTTGCCCCATCCCTACAAAGAACTGTTTTATGACAGGCTGGGTCTTTTTTGCGCCTGCACCCAGATCTGAATTATCGCAGCGCACATCCCTGAACCCGAGGAACAAGAGGCCTTCTTTATTTACGGTGTCCTGGATCAGCTTTTCACAGGCCGCCCTATCCTTTTTGTCCTGCGGCAGGAAAACAAATCCGGCAGCGTAATTATCGGTCAGATGTATGCCGCATTTCTTACATTCGAACTTAAAATATTCATCAGGGATCTGTATCAGCAGCCCGGCGCCGTCACCGGTCTTGGGATCAGAACCGGTCGCGCCGCGGTGGCTCAGGCGCTTCAAGACCTCTATGCCTTTTTCGACAATATCATGGGTTCTGCGGCCGTTGATATCGCACACAAAACCTACTCCGCAGCTGTCATGCTCCAAAGAAGGGTCGTATAATCCCTGGCTTTTTGGCAGTCCCGTCATGTTTTTAACCTCTATAAAACAAAAAAGAGAGTCTAAAGACCCTCTTCAATGAGTTTTTCCGTCCATCTCCCGCAAACCTGCAGATGTTTTTCGTATATATCTATATTTTACAGCAATAAGAGCCGCCGGTCAACAAACTCCGGCAAGGAATTCATCTATCGTGCTGGTCCCAAGATCGCCTTTTTCCCTGGAGCGGACTGCAACAGACCCGGCTTCGACCTCTTTGTCGCCTACTACAAGCATGTAAGGGACCTTCTGCAATTGGGCTTCTCTTATTTTAAGCCCTATTTTCTCTCTGCGCTCGTCCGTTTCCACGCGGATATCTCTCTCCCGCAATCTGTCGGCAACATTGCGGACATATTCGTTGTGCCTGTCGGCGATCGGAAGCACAACCACCTGCACCGGCGCCATCCAAAACGGAAAAGCCCCTGCATAATGTTCGGTAAGCACTCCCATAAATCTTTCAACGCTGCCCAGGACCACCCTGTGTATCATGACCGGCCTGTGGTGCGCGCCGTCCTCGCCGATATAGTTCAGGTCAAATCTCTCGGGATTGTTGAAGTCCACCTGTATCGTGGGCCCCTGCCAGAAACGGCCTATCGCATCTTTGAGTTTTACGTCTATCTTAGGCCCGTAAAACACTCCGGCTCCGGGATCCACTTCATATTCAATTCCCTTGGCTTTCATTGCTTCTTCCAGGGCAAGAGTCGCGCTTTTCCAGTTTTCTTCCGTGCCCACAAAGCTGTCCGGACGGGTGGAAAGAAACACTTTAAAATCCTCAAATCCGAATTTGCGTATCATATCAAAAGCAAAATCTATCGTTTTTGAGATCTCGTCCTGTAGCTGGGCGGGAGTACAGAATATATGGGCATCGTCTTGGGTGAACCCCCTGACCCTCATCAGCCCATGCAATACTCCGGACCGTTCATATCTGTAAACGGTTCCCAGTTCAAAGAACCTGACCGGCATCTCGCGGTAGCTGTTGATCTTTCTTTTGAAGATAAGTATGTGGCCCGGGCAGTTCATCGGCTTGAGCACGTACTCCTGTTCGTCGATGTTCATAAAATACATGTTCTCTTTGTAATAGCCGGTGTGTCCGGACGTGTTCCAGAGGTCTATTTTGGCTATATGCGGGATGACCACAGGCTGGTAGCCTCTCCTGCGGTGTTCTTTTTTGAGCGTGTCCTCTATGATCCCGCGCAGCACCGCTCCCTTGGGATGATAATATACAAGCCCGGCTCCGGCTTCCTCGTGGTAGATATTAAAAAGATCGAGCTCCCTGCCCAGTCTTCTGTGGTCGCGCTTCTGGGCTTCTTCAAGTTTTTTGAGGTGGTCGTCAAGTTCTTTTTTTGACTCAAAAGCGGTCCCGTAGATCCTCTGGAGCATAGCGTTCTTCTCGCTGCCGCGCCAGTAAGCCCCTGCTATCTTAAGGAGCTTGAAAGCCTTGACCTTCCCCGCGGATGCAATATGCGGCCCGCGGCACATGTCCGTAAAATCACCGCTCTTGTAGAACGATACTTTGTCGTCAGGTATCTCGTTGAGCAATTCTATCTTGTAGATCTCTCCCTGCTGTTCGAGCATCTGGGCGGCTTTTGCCTTGGGATATTCCATACGCTCAAATTTTTCGTCTTTTTTTATGATCTCGGACATTTTTTCTTCGATCTTGGGCAGGTCTTCATCCGTTAAAGTGCGGGGCAGTTCAAAATCGTAGTAAAAACCGTCCTCTATGGCGGGTCCTATCGCTAGCTTCGCCTCCGGGAACAATTGCTTAACCGCCGAGGCCATGATATGCGATACCGAATGGCGCAGGATCTCCAGATTGTCGTGTTGCATAGGTATATTATACACCCTGAAAGATAACGGATGAAGAATGAAGCATGAAGAGGGGAACAAACTGTTTGGTCGCTTCTAATTCCTGCTCTCCAGCTTATTGAGCCTGTCGAGGATAGTCCTGTGGTCGATGATCTTATGCTCGTCATCGATGCGCCGCATGCCGAAGGTTATCGCGTGATATTCGTCTTTATGGAAGTCCAGTTTTTTATAGATAGTATCAAAGTGTGAGAACATATCATCGCGGAAAAACACAACGGTTTCTTTCAGCTCATCATACTTTGTTTCGAGATCTTTAATACGCAATCCTATTAGGGATACATTAGAAGAAAGATCCGCCACTTTCATATCCGCAAAATCGAATCTTGTACTTAGCCCCTCTATTTTCCCGGACAGAACAGAAGAAATTCCGTCTATCTTATCCTCAAGCTCACCCGTCCGCTTATCCATTCTTGAAGAGATAGAATCAACCTTTTCCTCAATCCTTGCTAAAGTGTCGGATTTTTCAACACTACCTCTGGGTTTTCTCGACATAAAGACCTCCTTGAACCGGCAGGATTCATATTATATTCGACGTTGATGCGGATTTCAATGCCGGCTCAGGTCAACTATCAGCAATAATCCCGCCGCAGGACAAACCCTAAGCTCTAATCTCTAAATCCCAAGCAAATCCCGAGTTCAAAGCTTCAATTTTATTAACAAGCGCATTTCTTGCTTTGGATTTTGGGTTTTGAGCTTCATTAGGATTTAGAAATTGGGATTTAGTGCTTCGCTGATTCCCTTGCCCACTTCTCCGCTTCAAGAATCTGTTTTAATGACGGCCTTTTTATGAATTTGTGTTTTTTCATTGTGACAGCAACTATTTTGGGAATATCCGTGAATTTGATCCTGCCGTTTAAGAACATCTCGACCGCGCTGTCGTTGGCGGCGGATAGCACGGCGGGCATTGTGCCACCTTTTTTACCGGCTTCATAAGCGAGTTTAAGGCACGGGAATTTGTCCGTATCCGGTTTTTCAAAATTGAAAGTGCCGATCTTTGCCAGATCAAGCGTTCCGTAGCTTTTCGGGCGTCTTTCCGGATAAAACAGCGCATATTGTATCGCCGTGCGCATATCCGGAACTCCCATCTGCGCGAGCACCGACCCGTCCTCAAATTCGACCATCGAGTGGATTATGCTCTGTGGATGAACGACGACTTCGATCTTTTCGTATGGAACGCCGAAAAGGTGATGTGCCTCTATCACCTCAAGCCCTTTGTTCATCATTGTCGCGCAATCTATCGTGATCTTGGGGCCCATGTTCCATGTCGGATGAGCCAGGGCCTGTCTGGCTGTCACTTTTTCTAGCTGCTGTTTTGAATATTTCCTAAAAGGCCCGCCTGAAGCCGTGAGTATAAGCCTTTTAATTTTGTTCCCGGCGCTGCCCTGTAGGCACTGGAATATCGCGCTGTGCTCGCTGTCAAGCGGAAGCAGCGGGGCCTGATATTTTCTGGCAAGCGGCATTACGATATCTCCGGCCGCAACAAGGACCTCTTTGCTGGCGATTGCGATAGTTTTGCCTTTTTTTATTGCCGCAATAGTCGCGGGAAGTCCCGCTGTACCGACAATGGACATGACGACAGTATCCACCCGCGGGTCTGAGGCAAGCTTTATCAGGGCATCCGGTCCTGAAAGCATACTTGGTCCCAGTTTAGAGTATTTTGACCTATCTATCCCTTCGTCGGCGATTGAAACGGCCTTAGGACGGAATTTTTTGATCTGTTTTTCAAAGATATCGAGATATCCTTTTGTCGCAAGCGACACGATCTCCACCAAATGAGAAGAGGCAGACACCACATCGAGCGTCTGCCTCCCTATTGAACCAGTTGAGCCTAAAACCGCGATCTTCTTTTTCACTTTTTCCCGACTCCGTTGCTTCGCGCCCCCCTCTCCCTCAGGGAGAGGGGTTGGGGGGTGAGGGTTACTTTTTAAGCCAGCTCATCATCTTTCTGAGCTCGGCGCCCACTTTTTCGATCAGATGTTCCGCGCCTTTTTTCTTGAGCGCCAAAAATACCGGCCTGCCCGCCTGATTTTCGGTTATCCATTCTTTGGCAAAAGTTCCAGTCTGGATCCTTGAAAGAACGTATCTCATCCTTTGTTTTACCGAATCATCGATTATGACCGGCCCTACCGTCAGGTCGCCGTATTCTGCTGTATTGCTGATCGCCGCTCTCATTCCCGCTATTCCTTTTTCGTACATGAGGTCTACGATCAGCTTGAGCTCGTGCATGCATTCAAAATAAGCGATCTCCGGCTGATATCCGGCATTGACCAGCGTCTCAAATCCCGCAGTAACAAGAGCCGTGGCTCCTCCGCAGAGCACCGCCTGTTCTCCGAAAAGGTCCGTCTCGGTCTCTTCCTTGAAGGTAGTTTCTAGAACGCCGGCTTTTGTGGCTCCGATGCCTTTTGCGTGAGCAAGCGCGATATCCCTGGCTTTACCGGAAGCATCCTGGTACACGGCGATCAGCGCCGGCACTCCGCCGCCCTCGGTATATACTTTTCTGACCAGGGGGCCCGGACCTTTCGGAGCGACCATGATAACATCCACATCCGCAGGCGGCATTATCTGATGGAAATGGATATTAAAACCGTGGGAAAATACCAGGACCTTGCCTTTTGTGAGGTTCTTTTCTATGGATTCTTTGTATACCTTGGCCTGAAATTCATCCGGGACCAGGATCTGGATCATATCCGCTGCTTTTGAAGCCTCATCCGCGGACATTACTTTCATCCCGTCCTTTACGGCCCTGTCGTAGTTTGGCGTCCCGGGAAGCTCTGCAACTATGACATTAACACCGCTGTCCTTTAAATTGCTCCCCTGCGCTCCGCCCTGGCTGCCGTAGCCTATTATCGCCACGGTCTTGCCTTTCAATAATCCCAGGTCCGCGTCCTTATCGTAGTACATCTTGGCCATCGTTCTTTCTTCCTTTCAATATTTTTTCCGCTCGGACGGGCGGCTCAAGAGCCGCCCCTACGATCATCTTTATTTTGTTTCTTCCGACCTTGCCAGGCTGATCTTGCCAGTCCTGACCATTTCCTTTATTCCGTACTTCTTCAGCATGTTCTCAAGGGCGTCTATCTTTTCCGAATCGCCCGTCGCTTCCACGATAAGGGCGCTCTCGCCCAGGTCCACGATCTTTGCCCTGAAGATATCCACTATCTGCTGAATTTCCGGTCGGACAGCCTCATTGGCGGATACTTTTATCAGGACAAGCTCCCTGTCGACCGCGCTGATATTGGAAAGCTCATGTACGCGCACCACATCTATCAGCTTATAGAGCTGCTTTACTATCTGCTCAAGAGTCTCGTCATCTCCCTGGACAACTATCGTCATCCTGGAGAGGTTCTCATCCTCGGTCGTCCCGACGGCGAGACTATGGATGTTGTATCCTCTCCGGCTGAAGAGCCCGGACACGCGCGAAAGCACTCCCGGCCTGTTCTCGACTATTACTGCTATGGTATGTTTTTTCATTTTCTCAGTCCACCAGCATTTCGTTTATTGCCTGCCCTGCCGGAACGAACGGGAACACATTCTCTTCCCTGGCCACAACAAAATCTATGACCGTGGGTCCGTCCCTTTTTGCAATAGCTTTTTTCAGTGCTTTTTCTACATCCTCCGGCTTTTCTACCCTGATCGCCTGCGCGCCGTAAGCCTGAGCTATTTTTACAAAATCAGGATTGTTGTCCAGATCGGTATGAGAATATCTTTTGCCGTGCAGAAGCTCCTGCCACTGTCGCACCATGCCCAGATACTGGTTGTTGAGTATTACAACTATTACCGGAAGCTTGTTGTTCACCAGAGTGTTCAGCTCCTGGATATTCATCTGAATACTGCCGTCACCGGCTATATTGAACACCAGCTTGTCCGGACATCCGACCTGGGCTCCCATAGCCGCCGGAAGACCGAATCCCATTGTCCCGAGGCCTCCGGAAGAAATGAACGTGCGCGGCTTTGTGTACCTGAAGTGCTGGGCAGCCCACATCTGGTTCTGCCCCACCTCGGTACAGATTATCGCATCTCCCCCCGTTATGCGGTCGATCTCCTCGATAACGAACTGCGGCTTGAGCGATCCGTTGCTTTTATAGCAAAGCGGATGCTTTTCTTTCCATGCCATTACCTTGGCTACCCATTCCGAACCCGGATCTTTTTGTTTTATGCGGCTGTTTAGAGCGCAAAGAACGTTCTTTACGTCTCCCACTATCGGCACGTCCACAGAAACATTTTTGCCTATTTCGGCCGGATCGATATCTATGTGTATCACCTTTGCATGAGGCGCAAAATGCTCAATTCTTCCGGTGACCCTGTCATCGAAACGAGCCCCGACAGCGATCAGGAGATCGCATTCCGTCACGGCATAGTTGGCATAGACCGTACCGTGCATGCCAAGCATCCCCAGAGAGAGCCGGTTGTTTTCGGGAAAAGCCCCTTTGCCCATAAGCGTGGTGGTTACGGGAGCAGATATTTTTGTCGCCAGTTCCAAAAGCTCAGCATCAGCGCCCGCATTCACGGCTCCTCCGCCGGCATAGATCATCGGTTTTTTTGAATCGTCGATCAGTTTTGCCGCAGCAGAGATCTGCTTGGGATGGCCATGATAAGTGGGCTTATATGCCGGCATGCTTATCGACTCCGGATACTTGAAATCGATCTTTTTCATCTGCATATCTTTCGGAATGTCGATCAGCACCGGCCCGGGCCTTCCGGTAGATGCAATATGAAAAGCCTCCTTCACTGTGTCCGGGATGTCTTCCGGTCTTTTTACCAGGTAATTATGCTTTGTGATAGGCAGCGTTATGCCTGTAATATCTACTTCCTGGAAAGAGTCCCTTCCAAGAAGCGGCGAGGCAACCTGCCCGGTTATGGCGACCATCGGGACTGAATCCATATGGGCATTGGCAATTGCCGTCACAAGGTTGGTGGCGCCCGGACCGCTGGTTGCCAGACACACCCCTACTTTGCCGGTCACTCTCGCATACCCGTCGGCTGCATGACCAGCACCCTGCTCATGGCGGACCAATATATGCCTTATGCCTTTTTCCGCGAAAAGCGCGTCATAAAGCGGCAGAGTAGAGCCTCCGGGAAGCCCGAAGATGACCTCCACGCCTTCTTTTTTCAGAGATTCAAGCAGTGCCTGTGCGCCTGTCAATTCCATAGAAATACCCCAATTATATGAATTTTATCAAATTATGCGTGGTATGGCAACTGAACGGTCGTAGGTACGGTCCATGAACCGTACCTGCAATGACCCTGATATAATCAATATATGTACCCATCATGGCTTATAAAAAAAACTCCTAAATCCGTAAACATCAAAAAGATACGGAATATGATTGCCGATGACAGCATCAATACAGTATGCGAAAGCGCCAAATGTCCCAATATCGGTGAATGCTACTCAAAAAAAACCGTAACGTTCATGATCCTGGGAGATGTTTGCACGCGAAACTGCAGGTTCTGCGCGGTCCGAAAAGGCGATCCTTCTTTGCCCGATCCGCTGGAGCCGGAAAAGGTCGCTCTGGCGGCTCAAAAACTCGGCCTCAAACATGTGGTCGTGACATCCGTCACCAGGGATGATCTGGCCGACGGGGGGGCAGGCCAGTTCTCCAAAACCATCCGTGAAATACGCAAGATCTGCCCGGAGGCAAAGATCGAAGTGCTTATTCCGGACCTGCAGGGCAATGACGAAAGCCTGTCTAAAATTATCGGAGCCAGGCCAAATATCATCAATCATAATCTTGAAACAGTGCCGAGGCTTTATCCGTCCGTCAGATCCAGGGCGGATTACAAAAGGTCCTTAAAAGTGCTAAAAACAGCCAAAAACGCCGACAACTCTCTTTACATTAAGAGCGGGATCATGGTAGGATTAGGTGAAAAGCGGGAAGAAGTCTTTCGTCTGATGGAAGATCTTCGGGAAATTGATTGCGACATTCTGACGATAGGACAATACCTGCGCCCCTCAAAAGAACAGGTTGAAGTATCGGAATTCATTGAGCCGGAAGTTTTTGAGGGATACAAACAGGCCGGAGAAAAGATGGGCTTCAATAGAGTGTTTTCCGGGCCTTTCGTCCGAAGCTCTTATAAAGCAGGTGAAATTTATGTTTGAATACCAGGAAGCAAAAAGGCTGAGCACCCTGCCCACGTATGTTTTTGACACCACTGACAAGCTGAAAAGCGAAGAGCGGGCCAAAGGGAAAGACCTTATCGACCTTAGCATGGCCAGCCCGGACTTCCCTACTCCGGCTCCTGCGGTTGAAGCCATGAAGAAAGCTCTTGACGAACCGGCCAACCACAGGTACCCGAGCTTTGACGGTCTCCCCGAATTCAGGCAGGCTGTAGAAAAATGGTGCCACGACCAGTACAACATACATCTTGACCACAACAGGGAAATACTACCGCTTATCGGGTCAAAGGAAGGCATAGTCCACCTGACATTCGCTCTGATAGATCCCGGAGATACGACCCTGGTCCCATTGCCTGCATATCCGGCGCACTTTAGAGCTACGATGCTTGCCGGAGGAACATCTATAGTGATGCCCACCAGCGCCAAGACTGGATACCTCCCGGATTTTTCGACTATAGACAATGCCATTGCGGATAAGGCGAAGCTTATGTTCCTGAGCTATCCGACAAATCCCACCGGGGCAGTTGCGACACGCGAGTTCTTTGAGGAAGCCGTGGCATTCTGCAAAAAGCACAGCATAATCCTTGTCCATGATTTTGCTTATGCCGAGATATACTTTAACGGCAACAAGCCCATCAGTATTATGGAGATCCCCGGGGCAAAGGACATCGCGATAGAGTTCCATACTCTTTCAAAGACATTCAGCATGGCCGGCTGGAGAGTAGGCTTTGTAGTCGGGAACCATATGCTTATCCAGACGCTTAGGAAGATGAAGACCAATCTGGACTACGGGCTATTTTCCGCAACTCAGAGGGCGGGAATCGCCGCCATGAACATGGACAAAAGCTATCTGGAAGATCTGAGGAAAGAATATCAGGCAAGAAGGGACGCTGTGGTCAGCGGCCTCAAAAGCCTGGGCTGGAAAATAGAAAGCCCGAAAGCTTCTATGTACGTATGGGCGGAGGTCCCGAGAGGTTATACTTCCATGAATTTCTTTCTTGACCTTCTAAAGAAAGCAGGCGTAGTGGTGTCTCCGGGGTTTGGATTCGGCGACCTCGGGGAGGGTTATTTCAGGATAGCTCTTATAGACACGGTAAAGAGGATCGAAGAAGCAATAAGCCGGATGGAAAAGGCAGGTATAAAGTACAAAAATGGCAACTAAAGAAGACAAGGATAAACGCCCTATAGTGGCAGTGACGATGGGAGACCCGGCCGGAATAGGCCCTGAGATCATAATCAAGGCGCTGTCGCTGGCCGAGCTCTCCAGGCTGAGCCGCCCGGTAGTGATCGGCGACGCCCGCGTGATGAAGAACGCAATGAAATTTTCCAAAGGCTCCCCTGTAGCCCTGAAAGAGATAAAACGGCTCGATGACGGGGATTTCAGGACCGGCATGATCAATATCCTCGACATGGACAATGTCGACTTCCCGAAGCTCAGGATGGGCAAGGTGTCCGTGGAAGGCGGCAGGGCTTCGGTCAAATATGTCGAAAGAGCTATCGACCTGGCTATGGACAAAAAAGTCGACGCCATCGCGACAGGACCTATCAATAAGGAAGCCATAAACAAGGCCGGTTTCAGGTTCGACGGACACACGGAGCTTTTGGCAAAAAGGACAGGCGCAAAACACAGCGCGATGATGTTCCTTTCCGATTCGATACGGGTCATGCTTGTTACGACGCATCTACCCCTGTCCCAGGTCGCAAAAGAAATAGATAAAAAGAAAGTGCTCGACACTATCAAACTGGCTGACAAAGAGCTTACGGAACTACTCGGCAAAAGGCCCAGAATAGGCGTGGCGGGACTCAATCCCCATGCCGGAGAAGGCGGAATATTCGGTTCTGAAGAAGAAAAGATCATATCGCCGGCAATAGATGAAGCAAAAAAACTGGGGATAAACGTCAAGGGGCCTGTTTCCGCAGACGCTATATTCTACCTGGCAAACCTAAACATGTTCGATATCGTCATAGCAATGTACCATGACCAGGGGCTTATTCCGCTCAAGCTCCTTTCGTTCAACAAGTCCGTCAATGTCACGGTAGGCCTGCCTATAATCAGGACTTCGGTCGATCACGGAACCGGTTTTGATATCGCCGGCAAGGGCTGGGCCAACCCAAGCAGCATGATCCAGGCGATCAAGGTCGCCGCCATGATGGCGATGAAGAAGAAAGCAAAGTAGATTGTGTAAAGACGAGCGGCTGTAATGATTATGTAAGGGCCGGTCGCGACCGGCCCCAACAATAAATATGAACCAATCTATCTCCCAGCAAACCAAGACCCTTCTGCTAAAACACGGCTTTCACCTCAAAAAGTCCCTTGGACAAAATCTTTTGATAGATCCCGGCAGTCTGAACAGGATAATAGAATCCGCCGACATCAACAAAAAAGATACTGTGCTTGAGATCGGAACGGGTTCCGGGATCCTCACAAAAGAACTTGCAAAGAACGCCGAGCATGTCATATCTTACGAGATAGACAAAAGGATATTTGAGGTAGCAAAGGAATATTTGGCCGGCATAGACAATATTGATCTAAGAAACGAGGATTTTCTGAAGGCCGACTTAAAATATCTTGTTAAAGGGAAGATAGTCGCCAACGTCCCCTACTACATAACGACGCCTATAATCGAGAAGATATTTGACCACAAGCGTTTGTTTTCTAAGGTCCTGCTCACCGTCCAGCGTGAATTCGCGGAAAGGATGGCTGCCAAGCCGGGAACAAAGGATTACGGGAGTTTTACTGTATTTGTCAATTACCATACCGAACCAAAGATGCTTTTCAACATCCCCAGCTCCGCTTTCCTGCCCCAGCCGGACGTTGGTTCTGCTGTGATATCCATGGATATAAGAAAAAAACCAAAAGTAGATGTGAAGGACGAAAAGATATTTTTTGAGATCGTCAGAGCGGCTTTCAACCAGAGACGCAAGACCCTCAAGAAAGCCCTTAGCGCCAAATTCGAACCGGAGAACATCGACAGCGCCCTGTCAAAGTCCGGCATCGACGGCAGGCGCCGCGGCGAAACGCTGGCGATAGAAGAGTTCGCGACACTGGCAAACTCTTTTTAGAACCTTACCTCTGAGCGCAGAGCTGCTATCTTTTGCTCTGCTCCGGGCATCGTCTGAGTGGTGGTCAGGTCCGCTGACATTGTCAGGTTTTCACCCCAATCATAGAAGACTCCGAGAACGGTCGTCTTGGTCTCGTTGTTTTCAACTGAAGTGTCGGTATCGTATATGTCATACCTGGCCAGCACCCCTGCAGGCATCGCCGCCTTTGACGGATAGAAAAAACCGCCGACACTGAAACCGTTAACAGCCTTAAAGTCCTTTTGATCGTTCAAATATTCAAAGTATATGTTCCCACGGCCCGACTGCTTTAACCCGATCAAAAAACCTGACTGTGTGCTTGCGGGAGTCCCTGCGGCGAACAATCCGTTCTTTACTCCGACATATCCGCCAAGCACCGCCGTGCCGATGTCTGATATGGGGATCTGCGAGTTAAGCCTAAAAGCGATATCTTTTGCGGAGTTGTTCTCCGCCGCTGCATATCCCTGGCCGTTCAAAACCGTTGCATGGTATTCGATCTTTGGCATAGACGGCAAAACAATACTCCCCGCAGCTCCGATCCCAAAATCTGCGCTTGAGCTTATGGAATTCTTATTAACATCGCTGTAGGCTTTTATCACATTCTCAAATCTCCAAATCTTTCCCGACCAGTCTATCCAGCATGTGTGCTGGAGACCTATCTTGGCAGTAAGGGAAAAAGGAACAGCCTGCTCTGAAGCTAAATCCACCGGCAGGTCTACATAGGCATATTTCAGATGGTCGTAAAGGCTCTGAGAAGAAGCGCCGGGTATCCTTGAAACATCCAGAGTAAGCCTCACCGACGCGCCCGCATCAAGCTTGCTCCTAAAGTCAAGATATGCGCGGCTTATATCAAAGCTGTTATAAGGCTGCGAGGGGACATAGTTCAACGGCTTCTTCCAATCGAACCTTATCGTTCCGCCGGTTTCCATTGATGATGCAAAGACTGGAGAAATCATTACTATGCATATCAAGGCAGTTACCAGAAGGCTTTTCGGTATTCTTGTCAGAAACATCTTGTCAGAACGGAATTTCACTCTATCGGCATGTGCTTGACGACCTTGGCCTCTACCATATAGACGACATCCTCCGCCACGTTCATGGCGTGGTCGCAGATGCGCTCAAGGTACCTGGCGATAAGCAAAAGGGGTATCGCCCGCGGAACGGAAGACGGGTCTTTCATCATTATGTCCATCAGTTCGTCCGTGATCAGGTCCCTCAGCTTATCAGCCTCGTTCTCCATTGCATGTATCTTGATGGACCGGGTCGAATCTCTCTTTACAAAAGTATCGATGCTCTCTCCTATCATCTTCATCGCTATCTCGGCCAGCTTGGGAGTATCGATCAGCGGCTTGAGCAGAGGCATGGTCACAAGCTCGAGGTTTTTCTGGGCGATGTCCACCGCCAGGTCCCCCATTCTTTCAAGATCTGTCGTTATCTTCATGGCGGTGGTTATAAAGCGCAGGTCCGCGGCCATAGGCTGTATCCTGGCTATCAGCGTAACGCACTTGTCATCGATCATCAGCTCGAGGTCGTCCAGGTCTTTGTCGGACGCCACAACCTCTTTTGAAAGCTTTTCGTCCCTGTTCTTCAGCGCTTCGACGCTTTTACGGATAGATGCCTGCACCATGTTCCCCATCTTAAGTATCAGGTCATTCAGCTCCAGCAATTCGTTCTCAAAACTTCTTTCTATCATCTTTGATCTCCTCTTCTGATATTTTTGTACGGGCGGGTCGCGACCCGCCCCTCCATATGCAATATTTTACCCGTATCTCCCCGTAATATATTCCTCGGTCCTTTTGTCCGCGGGAGCGGTGAATATCTTGTCCGTTTCAGAGAATTCTATCAATTCCCCGAGCAAAAAGAAACCCGTCCGGTCTGAAACGCGCGCCGCCTGCTGCATGTTGTGCGTAACGATCAAAATAGTATAGTCCTGCTTGAGGTGTTTCATCAGGTCCTCGATCCTTTGTATGGCCACGGGGTCCAGGGCCGAGCAAGGCTCGTCCATCAGGAGTATTTCGGGCTTTACCGCGACCAGCCTCGCGATACAAAGCCTTTGCTGCTGTTCCAGCGTCAGAGAAAGAGCGTTCCTGTGAAGCTTGTCTTTAAATTCATCCCACAAAAGCACCTTCTGCAGGGAGCTTTTCACTATTTCTCTCAGTTCTTCGCCCCTGGCGATCCTGTGTATCTTGGGGCCAAAAGCGACATTTTCAAATATTGAAAGAGGGAACGGGTTTGGCCTCTGGAATACCATCCCGACTTTTTTGCGCAGGTCCACTAGGTCCGTAGACCCGTTGGTTATTTCTACGCCGTCTATCTTTATGCTGCCCACAACCTTCGTCCCTGTGATCAAGTCATTCATCCTGTTCAGGCAGCGCAAAAACGTGGATTTGCCGCAACCGGACGGCCCGATAAGAGCGGTTATCTCTTTGCCCAGTATATCGATATTTATCCCGGAGAGCGCTTTGAAAGCCCCATAATAAAAATCGAGCTCTTTTACTTCTATGGTCTTTTGCATTTTATCCGAATTTCCCAGTAATATAATCATTGGTCCTTGTGTCCGCGGGTGCCGTAAACATCTTCCCGGTCTCATCCACCTCGACAAGCTCACCCATGAGAAAAAACGCGGTCCTGTCGGACACGCGCGCAGCCTGTTTCGTGTTGTTAGTCACAAGTATCTGCGTGTATCTTTGCTTCAGCTCTCTCATTGCATCTTCTACCTTGGCGGTAGAGATCGGGTCCAGACCTGAACACGGCTCGTCATAGATTATCACTTCCGGCTCGACAGCAAGAGTACGGGAGATGCAAAGCCGCTGCTGCTGTCCGCCGGACAGGTTAAAAGCCGGGGTGTCCAGACGGTCTTTCACTTCTTCCCAGAGGTATGACGCCTTCAGGCATTTTTCCACTATCTCCGAAAGAGCCCTGCTGTTCTTGGTCCCGTGGAGCCTGGGCCCGTAGGCCACGTTATCAAATATCGACATCGGAAGAGGAAGCGGCAGGGCATACACCATTCCGACCTTTCTGCGGAGGGCCAAAAGCTTGATGTCGGAATAGATATCCATGTTGTCAAGGAGTATATTTCCCCGGACCTTAGCATGGGGAATGCGGTCTATCATCCGGTTCAGGACCTGCAAAAAAGTGGTCTTGCCGCTCCGCGACGGGCCGATGATCCCGAGGATCTCCCTGTCGCGGATATCGATGCTGATATCGGCCAGGGCTTTTTCCCCGTCATAAAGAACGCTTAAGTCTTTGACGGATATTTTGTTCACCACATCTTCCTCTTTCTGAACTTGGCCCTTATCAAGGCTGCGGATATGTTCATTATAAAGACGATCAGGATGAGCACCAGCACGGTGCCGTACTGAATTTTGACGGGGACATTGGGCACCTGCGTGGAAAGCACATATATGTGATAAGGCAGCGCCATGACCTGGTCATAGACGGACCTGGGAAGGAACGGCAGATAGAACGCCGCCACGGTGAACAAAATGGGAGCTGTCTCCCCGGCGGCTCTAGACAGGCCAAGGATCGTTCCGGTCATGATCCCGGGGATGGCGTTGGGCAGAACTACGTTGCGTACCGTCTGCCAGCGGGACGCGCCGAGCGAATAGCTGACTTCCCTGAAAGACTTAGGCACGGAGTTAAGCGCTTCTTTGCTGGCAGTGATTATCACCGGCAATGTCATTATCGAGAGAGTAAGGGAACCCGACAATATCGAAGTCCCGAAATTAAGCAGCATTACGAAAAGCCCTACTCCGAACAGGCCGTACACGATCGAAGGGACCCCTGCGAGATTGATGATGGCTATGTCTATCAGGCGGGTCAGCCAGTTCTCCTGCGCGTATTCCGTCAGATATATTGCCGCGAGTATCCCCAGCGGCAGCGAAAAGACCGCGGTCCCAAGGACCAGATACAGGGTACCGACGATCGCGGGAAATATCCCCCCGCTTGTCATGCCGGCCCTGGGCGCGCTGAAAATAAACTCGGGAGTTATCGCCTGAAGCCCGTGTACAAGTATGAGCATGAAGATCAGAGCGACCGGAACGATCACCGCTACCGTCGCGGCGCCCAGAAGAAAGAATATGACCTTTTGCATGGTCCTCGGGTTGCCCATCATCGCCTCTTCCTGTGCAGGAACATGTCAGCCGCCAGGTTTATAAAGAACGTGATGACAAAAAGGACGAATCCTATGCCGAACAAAGCATAGTAATGCATGCTGCCCTGGATCACCTCCCCCATCTCGGCCGCTATGGTCGCAGTCAGGGTCCTTACCGGCTGGAGGATGCTGGACGGGAGTATCGCGGCGTTTCCCGTGATCATTAGCACGGCCATAGTTTCGCCGATGACTCTTCCGATACCCAGCATGACCGCCGCCATTATCCCTGAAGAAGCCGCGGGGAGTATCACCCTTCTTATCGTCTGAAGGTGCGTTGCACCCAGGGCAAGAGAGCCTTCTTTATAGCTCTTTGGAACGGAAGTGATCGCATCCTCGATTATGGAAACTATCGTAGGCATCGCCATGAACGCAAGCATAATTGATCCCGAAAGCGCGGTGAGCCCGCTGGGCAGATCGAACAGGTTCTTGATGAACGGAGCAAGCACTACTATGCCGATGAAACCCAGTACTATGCTCGGGATCGCAGCAAGCAGTTCTATCCCGGTCTTAAGGATCTCTTTGAACCAGCCAGGGGCGACCTCAGAAATGTATATGGCAGCGGCCAGGCCCACGGGCACCGCTATCGCGATCGCTCCCAGCGTGACCAGAAAAGAACCCATCAACAGCGGCAGGAATCCGAACTTAGGAGGATAGGATATCGGATACCAGTCTCTGCCTGATATTATCGCAAAAATATTATTGGCCGCAAAAAAACTGAAGCTTTCTTTGATGAGGAAAATAAAGATGAGCACCACAACGACAATTGTCGTGATGCCGCTCAAAAAAATGGCCTTTTCAATAAACGCTTCGAACGCTTTTTTTATCATTGTTTGCCGAGCGGGACAAAACCCGTCCCGATGATGACCTTCTGGCCCTGCGGACTGAGAGTAAAGTCGACAAACTCCTTGATGTCGCCTTCCGGGACTCCGTTGGTATAGAAGAACATGGTCCTGGATACCGGATATTGGCCTGAAGAAGCCGTTTTAACCGTCGGCAACACGAACGGATGACCGTCGCCACGGGATATGGCCACGATCTTGGTCCTGTCGCAGGCATAGCCCAGCCCGATATAGCCTATTGCCTCCGGATTAGCAGACACCTCTTCGACTATCGCCTGGGTGGAAGGCATCATGAGCACGCTGCTGGCAAATTCCTGCTTTGACTTTTTGTCCCCTCTTTTGACTATTTCCTCAAGAAAAAACACGTGAGTGCCTGAATTCCTGTCACGCGAAAGCGCCACTATCCTCCGGTCAGGCCCGCCAAGCTGTTTCCAGGAGGTGATTTTTCCGGAAAAGATATCCGCCAGCTGCGACTTGGTCAGGCGGCTGAGCGGATTTGAAGGAGATACGACCACCGCGATCCCGTCGCTTGCAACGTGGATCTCGTGGGGCTCCACACCTTTTTCCCGGGCAGCATCTATCTCATGCTGTGTCATGTCCCGGGAACACAGGCTTATATCGGAGGTCCCGCTGATAAGCGCCGCGACGCCTGTCCCCGACCCCCCGCCTGTTATTGCTATGTATGTCTGCGGATGTATCTTGGCAAACTCTTCCACAAGCGACTGGGCCATATTTACCATGGTATCGGAACCTTTGATCTGGATTATCTTGCTTTTTTGGCCGCAGCCGTAAAGCATAGACAGGCACAGTATCGCTGCGGCAATAGACAGGACTGCTTTCGCAGGTGATTTTTTGATCTTTTTCACGGTTCTGCTACAATTATATCACCCGCTAACGCAACCGTCATTGACCCCTTCCCGAGGACACGAAGTGAATATATGCCATGTATGTTAAAATTGACTTACCTATGAAAAGGCTTCTTATTGCACTGTTGTTGGTATCATTATTTGCGGGTTTTCAGCCGAAAGCCGAAGCGCAGCAGTACGACGGCATCTGGTTCCTGGGATTCAACATGAAAAAGGATGTCTTCTCCGGGCCTTCCGGGAAAACCGTCAGGCAGGCATTTAACCACGCGATCAACAGGGCATATATCTGCAGAGAAATAATCGGGGATGCCTTTGTCCCGACAGGGGTTATCCCTCCCGGACTTCCCGGGCACGATAAAAGCATAAAAGGCTATTCTTATTCTACTGCCCGCGCAAAGAACCTTCTCAACAATTCGCGCGCAGGGCGTCTCAAAGGACTCAAGCTCATTCATACCGACGGGCAAAAGACGGCAAAAATAGCTCAGGCGATAAAAAAAGACCTGTCCGCCGCAGGCATAGAAGTGTCGTTGAAGCAAATAGAATACGAAGAGGACGATACATGGGAAAGAGAGCTTTCGGCCGGCGGAGCGCATCTTTTTTTGATGGGTTACAAAGTCCCTCCTCAGCCGTTTGAGAAGAACGACCCTGTTTCGAGGTCCGAAAAGTTCTTATACGAGCTTTTCCACTCTAAGGGAGAGGCCAACATGTTCTTCCTCAGAAACAAGGAGATCGACGCCATCATCGAGACCACTGCGGTAACTCTTTCCGAAGAGATGTCACTCAAAGACCGGCTGATGAAAAAGACCGACAGGATGCTCTTCTACGACCCTGTCACGGTAAACCTCTTCTACATAAAAGAGCTGCAATAGATGGGAAACAACAAAAGGATGGAAAGCGAAGCTGAGAATTTCGGGTTTTTGAGGCCTAAAGAATACGCCAGCTCGGTATTTACAATAGACATCGACAGGCTGTACCGAATGGGCATCAGGGGCATCATAGTCGACCTGGACGATACGCTCATCCCCAGGCCCGAATACAGGGTCCCTTTTTCGATATACAGCTGGGTCGAAAAGGTGAAAGAACGCGGGATGAATATATGCATCGTATCCAACGGAGGAAGCAGTAGAAGAGTGGAGTATATATCGGACAGTCTGAACATAAAAGGCTTTTCGCTTTCTTTCAAGCCTTTGCCGTTTGCCTTCAACAAGGCGCTTTCGCACCTAGGTACCCAACCCGGGCAAACCGCGGTTATAGGCGACCAGATAATCACCGATGTGGTCGGCGGAAATATGATCGGAGCCTACACTATACTTGTCAAACCGGTATCCAGGGAAGTTTCTTTTGTAAGGATGCCTATGCGTTATATAGAGGAAGGCCTGCTAAAATTCCTCAACCTTGAGATAGACTCCTGAGAGAATATTTTATCAGGGATTCGACCGAAGCTTTATCCGAAAGCTCGTCCACGCCTTTAGCTACGGCTTTGCGCGCTTCTTTTGATCCGTACCCCAGCGCCATAAGCGCCGATACCGCGTCCTTGAGCAGGGGGGAATCGCTCGAAGAGTCAAATATCCCGCTTGAGGCGTCAAGGGAATAAGCTTTACCGATCTTTTCTCTCAGCTCTACGATCACTCTTTGGGCTGTTTTCCTGCCTATCCCCTGCGCGGCTGTAAGCATTTCTACGTCGGCCTTGGCTATCGCGGCAACAAGATTGTTCAGCTCAAAAGAAGATACTATGTTCATGGCTCCCTTTGGTCCTATCCCCGAAACTGACAGAAGCTGAAGGAACAGGCCTTTCTCCTCCTTGGACGAGAACCCGAAAAGCTGCATGGCGTCTTCCTTGACGTTCAGGTAAGTGAGAACCCTTATTTTTTGTCCTTTTGGCGGAAGGCCCTTGAGTACCGAGGACGTGACCGCAATGCCGTAACCGACCCCTCCCACATTGACAGTCACCTTGTCGTGATCGGCATTGTCCAGTATCCCTTCAATAAAACTGATCATTTTGCCTCCTTGAACCTGCGGGAATTGATGTGGCAAACGGCTATCGCTATTGCATCGGCCGCGTCATCCGGCTTAGGGGTTTCTTTGCATCCCAAAATATTCTTTACCATGTATTGGACCTGCTTTTTATCGGCTTTGCCGTATCCGGTGAGCGCCATCTTTACCTGAAGCGGCGTATATTCCGATATCTTAAGCCCCGCCTGAGCGGCCGTCAATAATATGACGCCTCTAGCCTCCCCTACTTTTATGGCCGTTTTTGCGTTAGTACAAAAGAAAAGCTGCTCTACCGCCACATTTTCGGGATTATGTTTTTCGATCACCTCTTTAAGCCCGGCGGAGATCATCTTGAGCCTCTCCGGCATGCCAAGTCCGGCGGGGGTCTTGATACAGCCATACTCTACAAGTGAGAGTTTCTTGTCTACTTCATCAACCACCCCAAACCCTGTAGCCGCCGTTCCGGGGTCAATTCCGAGAGTTCTCATGCGAGGATTATAACACTTTCTCTTTTACAAACTCCATATATTCGCCGGAGGATGGATGAAAGAATCCCAGCGCGTAGCTGTGCAGCGCCATGAACGGAGATTTGTCTTTCTTCTGGCCGTAGACCTTGTCCCCGACGATCGGATGCCCGGCATAAGCCATATGCACCCTTATCTGATGAGTACGCCCCGTCTCAAGCTTGACCTCTACCAGAGTCATGCCGCCCTGCCTTTTGACGACCTTGTAGTGCGTGACGGCGCTCCGGGCTTTGGACCTGCGCGGCTTCCTGTGATTATGCGATTTGACGCCCTCCGGCCCGGATGTTATGACCGCCATTTTCTTCCTGTCGGACTGGCTGCGGCCGATTGGAGCGTCTATCGTACCCATATCATTCTTGATGGTCCCGTGCACTAGCGCCAGATATCTTTTGGCCACCCTGCGGTCCTTGAACTGCGAGGACAGGTTCTGATGCGAGGCGTCATTCTTGGCAACAACTATTAGGCCGGAAGTATCCTTGTCCAGCCTGTGGACTATCCCCGGCCGCTCCTGCCCTCCTATGCCCGACAGGTCCTTGCAGTGGTTGAGCAGAGCGTTGACCAGCGTGCCCGTCCTGTTGCCGTGCGCCGGGTGGACCACCAATCCGGCTGGCTTGTTTATGACTATCAGGTCGGCATCTTCGTACACGACATCAAGAGGGATATCTTCCGCCTCAGAATATGTCTTTTTTATCACTGGCATTTCCACCGACACCTTGTCCTCGTGGGCTAGTATCCTTGCAACTTTCAAGCACGGGGCGGAGTTCACGCTCGCCTTGCCGCTCTTGACTATCTTCTGTATGAACGAGCGGCTCAGAGAAGGAAGCTTGTTGGCCAGGAACTGGTCAAGGCGGTAATATTCGTATTCCTTGGGTACTGAGAAGTGCCTCATAGATCAATTTTACATCTAATCCGGCTTTTTGTGCCCGCAAAAGCAATGTACGGAGCACTCCTTACTTTTGACTTCTAGCTTTTGACTTTTTACTTTCTATTTAAGGTATAATTTACTTGAACCGTAATAACGGAGGTAAAAAATGCGTCAGAAAGAAAAAGAGATTAAAAGAAGAAGAAAAAGAAGAAAAGAAGCCCTGAAGAAGAAAAGAAGGCTTAAGAGATAAATCCTAAGCTTAAATATCTAAATCCTAATGAAATCCCAAGCTCGAAGCAACAATATCAAAACAAGGATGCATATTGCTTTGAATTTGGGATTTTCAGCTTCGTTAGGATTTAGAAATTAGGATTTAGAGTTTGTTCCAAAAGTTCTTTCGGAAAAATGTTGTCTCTCCCCAGTATCCCCTTTGGATCCAGCGCCTTTTTGACCCTGGCCATCTCCCTGATGCCCTCATCCCCGTACATCTCCCGCAAAAACGCGTGTTTTAGCTTGCCTATGCCGTGCTCTGCGGAGACCGTGCCGCCCAAAGCAACCGCGGTTTTTGCAAATCCGAGGTAAATACCTTTCGCTTTTTCGCGCTCGCCTTCGGTTTTAGGGAGAATATTGGCATGCAGATGATTGTCCCCGATGTGCCCGAATATCAGGTGGTCCATCCCGGAAAGTGAAAGCTCTTTCTTATATACAGAGAACATCTCGCGAAACTTTTCGAAAGGCACGGCAATGTCCGTCCCGACTTTGGCAAAGCCTCTTGATCTCACTATCTCGTTGACTATCACAGGCAGCTCGTGGCGGATCCTCTTGAACTCGAGTTCCTTTTCAGGCTCTGTCGCTCCCCAGACATTTTCTATTTCGACCCCGTGTTTTTCCAGCAAAGCCGCCCACTTGTCCATAAATCCGGGTTCGTTCTCCGAAGTGATCTCTTCCTCAAAGAATATGGCCGCTTCCTTGCCTGAAGGAATATTCGGAAATCTGCTCCTGAGCAGGTCCAGAGAGTTCTTGTCAAAGTACTCAATCGCTAGAGCGCCCATTTCCCTGGCTTCCGCCACAAAATCCAGGGCGCTTTCATTGGCATCAAAGAACGCAAAGGCGGCAAATACATACCCGAGCACCGGAAGCAGCTTGAGCTGCGCTTCCACTATCACTCCCTGTGTCCCTTCGCTCCCGATGAAAAGGTCTATAAGGTCCATTCCCGGCTTTGAATAATACCCCGCCGCATTTTTAATGTTTGGTATTTGAATATTTGGAATTTGGAACTTTTTTAGGATTTTGTGCTTGGGATTTAGGATTTCTATCGTTTGTCCCTTCGCCAAATATTTTCCCCTCGGCACATCAAGCATCTCTCCGTCAGCCAGCACTACCTTGATGCTGTCGATATATTTGCGTGTCGGTCCGTATTTGAAAGATCTTGACCCTGAAGCATTGGTAGAGATGTTCCCGCCGATAGAGGCATCCCACTCCGTGGCATCTGGGGGATAAATAAAACCCACTGACCGGGCAGCTTCATGGATATTTGTTATAGTCACACCGGCCTGGACCGTCATGGAACCGGGAGAAACATCGAGTATGCTGTCAAGCTTTTCAACAGATATAATTATGCCGCCGAAAGGAAGACGGCCTCCGGTAACTCCGGTCCCCGCCCCAGAAACCGATACAGGCATTCCTTGGGATGAGGCTTCTTTCAGAATATCCGACACTTCATGATAAGTTTGCGGGACATAGACCTTGTCGCAATGCGCTCCAAGCAGGCCGGACTCATCATGAAGATAGGATTCTATGACGTCTTTGTCGGACTTGATTATCATGTGCCTATTTTAGCACTATTCCTCAAAAACCTCGTTTTTCATGAACTCATAGGCTTTTTTCAGCGAAGGGTCGCCTTTTTCCAGATACGCCCTTTCGGCGATCTTTTTGAACGCCTTGTTCTTGTTGTAGAACCACTCGTACGACCACGCAAATTTTTCCAGCGGGTTCTTGTCCCACGGGGCGTCCGACTTCCTTGGGAGCTCGATCAGTATCTCTCCGAACACGTCCTGTTCTTTGGAGAGAGAATTCAGGCTGAACCTGTCCCACACGGTGTCCCATTTCTGCCTGGGGATATCGACCGGCTTTACGCCGAACTGGTAAAGCCGGTTGTCATTGTAGAACATGCGGCGCATCTCCGTCATGTTCCAACCCGTATCCTGGATAAATTCCATGAACCGCGCGAATGAAACATTGAAGTGGTTGACCGCGTGGCCGATCTCATGGATAAGGACTTCCGGGATCTCTTCGGGCGGAAGGTCGTCAAAGAGATATACGCGTTTTTGCTCCGCTACATAGGCCCCGCCGGCATGGATCAGGGCGTTCTTAAGCAGCCTGACCCTGACCGATTTGTTCTTCACTATCTCCCTGACGCCGATAAGATGTTTTCTCTTTTTTTTCTTGAGGTCATTCAGCACTTTTTCTATGACCAGAAGTTCGGCTCTTGAAAAACGCACATCGCTGTCCAGCACCTGCACTCCAAAATCGCGAAATATCCTGCCCCTGTCGGCAAGCCCTTCGACCCTGTGTCCGGGCTGCTTCTGGCCGGGCATGCCTACCTTAAAGGACAATGCCGCGGACGGCGCGCCTGCCGAGTAGGCTCCTATAGGCGAAATAGCCATATATTTACTCCCGCTATAGATAGATATCGTTGCAGATGCGATTAAACTTGCAGAGCAGTCCGGAGTTATCTTTCGACCATTGTCCCGATACCTATATCGGTGAACAGCTCAAGCAGTATGGCATGAGGTATCCTGCCGTCGATTATGTGGACTTTCTCAACCCCCTCTTTCAGCGCCTTTAGCGCGCAGCGGACTTTGGGGATCATCCCTCCCGATATAACTCCGTTGCGGATGAGCCGCCTGATCTTTGAAGCGTTCACCGCCGATATCAGCTTGTCCTTTTTGTCGAACACTCCCCTGACATTGGTTATCAGGATCAGCTTAGCGGCACCAAGAGCGGAAGCTATCTCGGAAGCAACTATATCGGCGTTTATGTTGTAAGTTCGGCCTTTGCCGTCTACCCCGACGGAAGATATCACGGGGATCCTTCCGCCTGCTATGACCGCCTTGAGCTGTTTGACGTCGATATTGGTCACATCGCCTACAAAACCCAGGTCCAATTTCTGTTTGTTCCTGTAAAAGACCCTTTTTCTTGCCCTGATGATCCGGCCTTTTTTCCCGGAAAATCCCCTGGCGATGCGGCCTCCCTTGTTGATCAGCGAAACTATGCCCGCATTAACCCTTCCGAGCACGGCCTCAACCACTTCCATCGTAGGAGCATCGGTTATGCGCAGCCCTTCCAGGAATTTTATCTCGATCTTTCTCTTTTTCAGCTCTTTGGTTATTTCCGGCCCTCCGCCGTGTACCAGCACAGGATGCATGCCTACATATCTCAGCAGCGCCACGGCCTCCACCACCCTGGCCTTCAGCTTCCGGTCCACCATAGCATTGCCGCCGTATTTGATCACGATCACCTTGCCGTAGAATTTGCGCAGGTAAGGCAGCGCCTCCATGACGACCTCGGCCCTTTTTATGATCGCGTCAAACATCTAAGTATGGTACCTCGCGTTTATATCTATATATTTTTCCGTCATATCGCAGCCCCAGGCGGTCGACGAATGCTTGCCCAGCTTTAGATCGACAACTATCTGAACCGTGTCTTTTTTCATCAGTCCGGAAGCTTCTTTTGCATCAAATTTGACAGGCATGCCGTCCCTGACCAGAAGCGTTTTGCCGAGCCTGACTTCTATCTTATCCTGGTCCAGGTACGCTCCGGAATATCCGGCAGCTGCCAGAACCCTTCCGATGTTGGGGTCAGCCCCGTAAACGGCGCATTTTACAAGACTGGATCCGGCAACGGACTTGGCGGCCAGGCACGCGTCTCTTTTTGTTTTAGCCCCGAGCACCGTCACTTCGATAAGCCTGGTTGCCCCTTCGCCGTCGCGCGCGATCTCTTTGGCAAGATATACGCAGACGTATTTCAGCGCGTCCAAAAAAGCCTCATATCTTTTGCCCGGGGTGACGCTCTCAGATTGCCCGTTGGCAAGGGCAAGAACACAGTCGTTCGTGCTGGTATCGTTGTCTACCGTCAGCATATTGAAAGAATCCTCGACCGACTCCGACAGCGCCTTTTGCAGGAGCTTGGGATCTATGCGAGCATCGGTGGTGATCACTCCTATCATCGTGGCCATATTCGGGCAGATCATTCCGGAGCCCTTTGCAATGCCGCCAATAATTATTTTTTTGCCGCCGCCCAGAGGAACGCTTACCGCGATCTCTTTTTTCCTGAGGTCCGTTGTAAGTATCGCCTCCGCAGCCGAGCAGGCAAGGTCCTTCTTCACCATCCTCGAGGCGGTCCAAATCCCGCCGATGATCTTCTGCATCGGCATGGGAGATCCGATTATTCCGGTGGACGAAACAAGAACATGTTCCTTCTTTATCCTGAGCGCAGCGGCAGTCTCGCTTGCCATAGATTCTGCATCCGCCATTCCCTGCTTACCGGTGCAGGCGTTGGCATTGCCGGAGTTGATCACTACTGCCTGCGCTAACCCGCGTTTTACAACTTTTTGGGCCGTAAGGACAGGAGCAGCCTTTACTTTGTTCTTTGTAAAGACCCCGGCTGCGGATGCAAGCGATGTGGAATATATAAGAGCCAGGTCTTTTTTCTTTGATCTTTTAACGCCGCTGTAAACGCCCGCCGACAAAAAACCTTCCGGAGCGCAAACCCCGCCATCTACCTGCCTGAGTTTTGTCTTCATGGATAAAGAGGGCTCCTGTCAAGGCCTGTCTTTTCGTCAAGGCCGAAAATGATGTTCATGTTCTGGACCGCCTGCCCCGCGGCGCCTTTGACGAGGTTGTCTATCACCGACATCACGACAACGCGCCCGGAACGGGGATCCGCCACAACATTGATATCGCAGAAGTTAGAGCCGCTCACATATTTTGTCGCGGGAAACTTGCCTTTATCAAGCACTCTTACAAAGTAAGAATCCCTGTAAAAATCCCTGTACAGAGCGTGAAGCTTGTCCGTATCGGTTTTTCCGGTAAGAGTCGCGTAGATCGTCGCGTGGATACCGCGGTTCATGGGAATAAGATGCGGCACAAAAGTAGTCGTGATCTTTTTGGAAACAGTCTCTCCGAGCACCTGGTCTATCTCGGGATTGTGCCTGTGGGAGGCGACCGCATAAGCCCTGAAGTTCTCGTTGCATTCCGGAAAATGCGTTATCTCGGTCAAAGCAGCTCCCGCTCCGGACACACCGCTCTTTGCATCAATGACAATGCTGCCCGGGTCAATAAGCCCGCTCTTTACCAGCGGAGCAGCGCCAAGTATGGAAGCTGTCGGATAACAGCCCGGATTTGCGATGAGGGAAGCTCCTTTTATCTTATCCGTAAAAAGCTCGGGAAGCCCGTATACAGCCTGCGAGACAAGCTCCGGACTTGCGTGGTCTATCTTGTACCAGGTGTTATACTCTGCCAGGTCTTTAATTCTGTAGTCGGCGCTTATATCCACGGCTTTCTTGCCCTTTTTCAGGATAAGAGGGCACAGCTTCATGGCAAGCCCGTTCGGAAGCGCCATTATTACTACATCCACGGCGTCTATAAGTCCGGAAATATCCGGCGGTTGGCACTCAAGATCGCAAAGGCCGGAAAGCGACGGCCTCAGGTCCGATATTTTTTTCCCTGCATGGGACTGTTCGCTTGAGATCCATACGACTTTTGCCTCTGGATGCGACAGAAGTATCTGCAGCACTCCCACTCCCGCATAACCCGCCGCCCCGACCAACCCGACTTTGATCATTTCTTCAGATATCCTTTCTCTGGATGCGGCCACACACCGCCTAATGATACCTTTTTACCATAAATTTTGCCAGTTGCACAGGCTCTTTTTCGGATATTCCGGCTTTTTGCCTGCAGATGGATATCTGCTGCTCCGGAGTGTCCACTCCTTCAAGGTCCGGAAGAAGGAGCCCTCTTTTGGTGCCGGAAGATACGATGACCCCGAATTTTTTCGCGTCCAGCCCGGACGCGTCCTCAACATGCTCCGGAGGCGAGAGAACGTCAACGGATATCTCAAGGCCTTCCAGCTCGCTTATTTCCATCGGCGCAAACCTCGGATCCATGGTAGACGCAGAGATCGCGTTCATGATCACCTCTCTGGCTACATTGTCCTGTGTCGGAGCAAAAGTGCCTATACAGCCGCGCAGTGCACCCTGCCGGCCCTGCCTGCCGGCAGGCAGGTGCAATGAAACGAACACCCCTGCCCTTTGCTTCATCTCTTCCGTAAGCTCCGAAGGCATGCCAAGTATTTTTTTGTCTTTAAGGTATGTTCCGATCGCTTCTCTGGCAAGCTTTACCAAAGGATGTGCCATTTCACTCTCCTTTCATAAATTGCGCCACCATGTATCCTACACCGAAAGGACCCTCATAAGATAGGACCTCGGGCCTGAAACCCGATCCTTCCAGCGCACCCAGCAAAATAGCTATCGACCAAAGAGCGTCCTGTCCGGCTTCTTCCGCCAGCTCCGGGTCGAAGGACAGTATGCCTTTCACATCGTTTTCCCTGACGAGTTCCGTGAGTCTGCGGTCAAACACCGCACCCTTGGGACTGTATCCGGAAGGCGCGTCTTTGGTAAGCCGGTGCGACATATCGGCAGAAGCCACCACGGCAACATCTTTGCCGGACTCTTTGACGGCATCGGCCAGGGCTCTGCCAAAATCGAAAAGCTCGCTCAAAGGCGCAAGGGACACGGCAACAGGCATGACCGGCTTGTTATAACCGGATTTTTTTATGTAGTGCAAAGGAACCATGATCCCGTGGTCAAGCAGAGGGACTTGAACTGTCTCGGCACGCAGTTTTTTCCCCTTGCAGGAAGCCACCGTCATATCGGCTAGAGCAGGATCTCCCTTGCATGACATGCGCACCGACTTAAGTCCGAACATGGAAAAATCCCCCTCCAGCACGGGGCTCCCGTATACTCTGACCGTGCTTTGGGAGATGTTGCCGTGAGGCGTAATGATTACGACAGTATCCGGAAAGAACGAGACCAGCCTTTTCGCGGCCCGGTCCAAAGAGCTGTCGGTGCGTTCAACTTCTCTTATTCTGGCTCCGCCGATCTCGGGAATGAGAAGAGGGGGATGGGGAGATATCATGCCAAAAACGATTTTTCCCATGATTTTACAGTTGTATTATATCAGCAAGGTCAAGACTCTTCATTCGTCATCCGTCATCCTTCATCCGTCATCCCTTTCTCTTTGCTATAATGCTTGCGTATGACGCTCAAAATAAGCATCTCCGGGATCAGAGGGATCACAGGGGAATCGTTGACCGATGAAGTAGTGGACTCATTTGCCGCGGCTTTTGCCGAATATACGAAGAACGGCAGGATAGTCATCGGCTCTGACGGAAGGCCGTCGGGAGCGCATATCCGGACAAAAGTCATCGGACGCCTCAACAAAAGCGGCTGTGAAGTGATCGACATCGGTATCGCCCCCACCCCCACGGTACAGCTTTCCGTAAGGGCCCTTAAAGCTGACGGCGCAGTAATAATCACGGCAAGCCACAACCCTCCTCAATGGAACGGCCTCAAATTCGTGCGCAGCGACGGAATTTTTCTTAACGAAAAAGAGGCTCAGGAACTGATCAATATATATGAGAACCGCGCAAAACACCCGGGACAGGCAGACGAGATCCTGGCCTGCGCGAGCAAGACCGACAAAAATTCTCTGGACAGGCACATAGATCTGGTGACCGCAAAAATATCCGCCTCAAAGATCAAGTCGAGAGGGTTCAAGGTGGCTGTAGACTGCTGCAACGGCGCCGGGTCGGAAATTACCCCAAAGCTGCTCAAAAAACTGGGGTGCGAAGTGATCGCGATAAACACAGAACCGGGGAAGGTCACGCCAAGAGGCCTGGAGCCTGTCCCGGCCAACCTTTCACAGCTTTGCAGGCTGGTAAAAGAATTCGGAGCTGACATCGGGTTTGCGCAGGACCCCGACGCCGACCGTCTTGCGATCGTGTCCGAAAAAGGCGAAGCCATCGGAGAAGAATACACACTTGCGCTTGCAGTGCTTTTTGTTCTGTCGAAGGACCCAGGCAAAAGCGGAAGGGTTGTCGTCACGAATTTGTCCACCAGCAGGCTGACCGAAGATGCCGCCTTAAAGTACGGCGCAAGGACCGTCAGGACAAAAGTCGGCGAAGTGAACGTTTCGGAAAAGATAAAGGAACTTGAAGCCGCCATCGGCGGAGAAGGCAACGGTGGCGTGATCTGGCCGGAAGTAGGGTTTGGCAGGGACAGCATCTGCGGGATCGGCCTGATACTGGACCTGCTCACGGCCACAGGGAAAAGCGTATCCCAGCTGGCAGGATCCCTTCCAAAATATTCTATGATAAAGGACAAGATAGAACTCGCGGAAGGAGCCGACATTTCCTCCGTACTTGCGGCGGCCGAGCAACATTTCCCATCGGGAAAGATCGACAGGACCGACGGAATAAAGATAGACCTGCCTGAAGGATGGCTTCACATAAGGCCGTCCAACACCGAACCGATAATCAGAGTGATCGCCGAAGGAACCGATGAAAGGCTTACCAGGGACCTGATCGAAGAGGTCAAAAAAGCGGCAAGATCCGCTTTATAGAGGGGCCGTCTCTTCCAGAAGCGTGGACTTTGGGGCATCAAGGAATTTTGATACGGTTTCCAAGTCATTTCCCGAACATTCCGACAACAATCCCACCAGATTGCGCTTGAATATGCTCTGCGCCGACACAAGGAAATGGTCGTTGTTGGCCAGCGCTTCGCGTAGGCTTTTTGCCAACAGCATCTGCAGGTCCAATGGGGCATCGCATGGCATGACACAGCCCGACTTGCACCGCAGGACGGAATTTTCTATGATCGCATCCAGCTCTTCATAATTTCCGGGCCAGCTGTAGGCCATGAATTGCTCGAGGACCTCGTTTGATAATGCGCTCACAGCTTTTCCGTATTTGCAGCTGTATTTTTTCATTAAAGCCGATGCGATGGATGGGATATCCTCTTTTCTTTCGCGGAGCGGAGGCACGGCCGCTTCAAAAAGCGATCCTTTGAGACGCTCGACATCCTCCTTGGACACGCCTTCCGAGATACACACCCTGATCATGATCCTCGGACCTAAAGCCTGGCGGCTTGACGGCCTCTCTTTTAAAAAATAATCCAATATGCTGCTCTTAAAATGCTCCGGAAGGGACCCAAGCCCGTCCATATATATCATCCCTGCCTGAGCAGAGGCGTCGGGCTGCGGTTTGGATATCTCTCCCGTCATCTGTTTTAATGAATTCCAGAACATCGATTCTGAATGCTCTCTTTCAAAAGAAGACAGGTCTATCTGCAGCATCTCTTTATCCCTTGCCTGACAGTTGGCATGGATCAGCTCCGCCGCCTTTTTTCCCGGGATCCCTGGCTCGCAGATAAGAACTATGTCTTTTTCGGAGGCAGCCGCCTCGCCGACCAGGCCCAAAAAACCATCCAGGGATGAACTGGTGCCGGACCATATCGGCCTTTGGCCATCAGGTATCGAGACGGAAGAAACTTCAGAGAGGGACGCAAATATCCTGTTGGCGGATTCGGATAGTTTTTCCCCGTCCAAAGGTTTGTTGAGATAATCGGAGACTCCGAGTTTTGTCGCAAGCACCGCGTGGGACACGTCCTGAAGGGCGGAGAACATTATAACCTTGACCCGTGGGACAATTGCCTTTACGGCCCGGTAATACTCCAGTCCTTTTGTATTGTCCTGGTCATTGTCTATCAGGACCAGATCGGCAGGCCTCTCTCGCAGATGGTCAAAAAGCTTGTCGGCAGAAGTAAAACATTTTACCAGGCATTCGGGCTTGAGCACCTGCCCTGCCATTTCGCAAACATGCTCGTCGGTAGATAGTACGGATACCTTTCTCATTGAGATTAACCGGGAAAACCCTTTCCTCTTTTTGAGATTTCAGCTATTATACCACGCAACGGTCATTTTCGACGCTGCTTAAGTATCCTCTCGGCTTCTGCAAGCTGCTCCCTTGTATTGATGCCTATTGATGACCGATAGTCGTCTATCAAGTAAGCCGACACCTTTTTGCCTCTTTTCCTCAAAATACCTATCACGTCAGTGAGATAGTATTCGTGCTGGGCATTCTCGGAGCGGACTTCGTGAAGAGCATCAAAAAGATCCCTGCTCTTGAAACAATATGTTCCCGTATTGATCTCTGTTATCTCCAGCTCTCCCAAGCTGGCGTCTTTTTGCTCTACTATCTTTTCAAGGCGCCCGGAGCTGTCCCGGACTATCCTTCCGTACCCATTTGGGTCCGGCATGTTCACCGTAAGCACTGCGGCTGCAGAACGGGATCTCGTGTGATGGTCCAAAAGACCTCTTATGATGCCCGCATCTATCAAAGGCATGTCTCCGTTGAGGACCATGACTGTAGAATCCCTGGCGGCCAGCAACGGCTCCGCCTGCATCACCGCGTGCCCTGTGCCAAGCTGTTCTTCCTGAAGGACAAATACCGCCGGCATGTCTTTGAACATGTCGCGCACCTTGTCCGCCTTGTGCCCTACGATCACATACGGCGGGTCTGGGAACACTTCTTTGACATTGGAGAGTACATGATAAAGAAGCGGGCGTCCGCATATCTTGTGGAGCACTTTCGGAAGGTCCGAGTTCATCCGCGTCCCTTTTCCTGCCGCAAGGATAACGATATCCGTATTTTCCTGCATGTTGTATCCCATTATATCAAATGCCAAAACTCCGCAGGTCATTCTTGATTGACATCCCCACTGCCGTTAGTATATTCTTTATATACAAAATGGACTTAGACAAGATACGCAAGGATCTCCGCAGGCTGCTCGACAAAGAACGCTTCAAACACTCGCTTAGCGTAGAAAAGACCGCAAGAATGCTGGCAGGAATATACGGTGCGGACGAAGAAAGAGCCGCTCTTGCCGGACTGCTGCACGACTGCGCAAAATATATGAGCGGAAGAGAATTGCTGAGTAAAGCCAAAAGCCGCGGGCTGAAGTTCCATTCCTCGTTCGAGAGGCAGCCGCATCTCCTGCACGGGCCGGTAAGCGCATTCATCGCCCGCGAAAGGTTCAAAGTGCTGGACAAAGGCATCCTTGCCGCGATACGCAATCATACTTCGGGACGTCCGGGAATGACCCGGCTGGAAGAAATAATATATCTTGCCGACCATATCGAGCCGGGCAGGGATTACAAGAACATCGGCAATATCAGGAGATGGGCAAAGAAAGACATTAACAGGACGATTGCGCTGGTAGCCGGCGAAATGCTAAAATATCTTCTGTCAAGGAACAAAGAGATCTATCCGGGAACTCTGACCACCAGGAACTATTATCTGAAAAAAATCCGCGGCACGGAGGCACAGTAACATTATTACCGGCAATTCGCCTCAGAAGATGAACCCCTGGAAAATATGGTTCGCTGTAGTTACCATTCTTTTGGTGCTGTTGTCTGGGTTTTTCGGATTCTTCACTTCTTTCGTGCTTAGCAGGTTTTCGGCCTTTGAAATGCTCTTTACTCTGGCTCCATCCAATATCCAGGTCCCGCGGATGAACATACTGCTGCTCGGAGTGGACGCGTCGGGAAGATCAAGGCGCTCCGATACGATAATGGTCGCGAACATCGACCCCAAAACAAAAAAAGTCGGCGTGATCTCCATTCCAAGGGATACGCTGGTCGTTATCCCCGGGGTCAGGCTTGACAAGATCAACCATGCCTACGCATTCGGGGGGCCAGAGCTTGCCTGCGCGACAACTTCCGGGTTCCTGGGAGTCCCGGTGAACAAGTACATAAAGATAAACATCGACGGCCTGGAAAAAGTCATAGACCGCCTCGGAGGCCTGACAATAGACGTAGAACAAAGGATGTATTACATAGACTACGCCGGAGGCCTGCATATAGACCTTAAGCCCGGCAGGCAAAAGCTGAACGGCAAGCAGGCGGTCGGGTACCTGAGGTTCCGCCATGACGCTCTCGGAGACCTGGGAAGGATAAGGAGACAGCAGATATTCCTCCAGGAGATCGCTCAAGAGATAGCAAATACCAAGAACGTCGTACAGACATATCAGATAATCATGGATTTTCTAAGCTGCGTGGAGACCAATATTCCAAGCGCGCAGATGATGGCGCTCGCATCCGTAGTGAGGCAGGCGTATGAGTTCGGCAATGTAGAGGTAGCCTCCCTTCCGGGAAGCGGGACTACCATAGACGGGATCTACTATTTGCAGCCTGACATGGACCAGGCCAGCAGATTGGTTGAAAAATACCTAAAAGGAAAGAACAATATTGAGCCCTCGCAAGATCTCGAAACGCAGTAAGGCTAAGGAAAGCAAAAGTCTTTCTTCCAAGCAACTGGCCGACCTTATCTGCAAAAGCGCGGAGGATAAGTTTGCCGGCGACATAGAAGTTATCGACGTAAGAAAGACTTCATCCGTCTGCAATTACTTTGTCGTATGCACGGCCCAGTCGGCCCCTCAGCTGGGAGCGATAGCAGACGGGATAAAAGACGGGCTGTTAAAAAAGGGAATAAAAATGCCGCACCCTCAGGGCAAAAAGGGATCCAACTGGCTGATAATAGATTTTGTCAACGTGGTCGTACACATCATGGGAAAAGAAGAGCACAAAAGGTATAACCTTGAAGATCTCTGGGGGAAAAGCGGGATCATATATCACGTCTGAGCCGGCCTCAGGTCAAGGATCCTGTCCACCCTGAACACCCTTTCCTCCATCCTCAGACCGCACAATGCCTGGACGCCGATATAATCAACGTCTTTATACCGCATCTGCCCTACCTGCAAGGGCTTGATCCTCCTGCTGCTTTTTTCATCCTGCCTTTTCAAATATACTATTTCAAGCCAGCTGCCGGCGTCTATCGCCTTGCTGATCTCCGTGATCTTAACGTCCAGGGGCATCTGTTCTTCCGATATCTTGTACTGGAATCTTGTCACAAAGTCCCTGACGCGCCAGTCAAGAAGCACGTGGGACTTTTTCACGGGTCGCTCAAGCGATATTCCCTGCAGGCTTCTGCAGCGCGAAAGCGCGACATAGAGCTGCCCGTGAGCGAAAGTGCCGCGCCCAATATCGATCCGGACCCTGTCGAAGGTCAGCCCCTGGCTCTTGTGAATAGTGACGGCCCAGGCAAGCTTGAGCGGGAACTGCGTGAACTCGCCTACTATCTCGGATCTTATCTGCCCCTTCTTATCATCCACGGAAAAATGAAAGATATCCCAGGTATTTTGCCCTACTTCTTCAACGCTTCCGCTCTCCAGCTCCACGGCTATTGTTTCCCTGCCAAAAGAGACTACTCTGCCGATAGTCCCGTTCACCCATCTCCCGGACCTGTCGTTGTTGAGCAGCATGATCTGCGCTCCGGGTTTGAGCCTAAGCTCGGGACCGGTGGGCATCTGCTTGGGGTCCACGTCTCCGTCGATCTCGGGCTCAAACACTATCTCATCGCCTTTGAGGCGTTCAAGCTCTCGCTGGTTGATCTCCTGCGCCATCTTATTCGTGGTGGTCAGACAGATGGAATATCCGTCATCCTCTTTGTTCCTGCTCCCGGTCCTTTCATTGAGCTCTGCGATCTGGGCGTCGGTCACCGTATTGTTGCGTATGGAGTTCAGGAGACAGATAAAATCCTTGTCGGTCTGCCGGTAGATCTTTTCAAGCTCTACAAATTCGATCGGGAGCTCGGCAAAGATTTTTGAATCGAAGAAATACTGGCTTTTGTAGTGCCCTTTGAAAACAGCGTCTTCCCTGCTGGTTACCACCGGAGGAAGCTGGTAAAGATCTCCGATAAAAATCATCTGAATACCGCCGAAAGGCCTGCTGCTGTCGGGGCCGTTCAATCTCAGGAATTTGTCGACGCAATCAAGAAGATCGCTGCGCACCATGGATATCTCATCGATCACTATCGAGTCAATATTTTTGTAGATAGATGATCCGGGCCGTTTTTTTGAGAATTTTTTTACTTTTTTGAGCGTGATATCGGGCTTGAACCTGAAAAATGAATGGATAGTCTCGCCCTTAATGTTCAAAGCCGCTACCCCCGTAGGCGCAAGTACGATGATCTTCTTTTTTGTTGTCTGCCGGAAATACTGAAGGAGTGTTGACTTGCCCGTCCCGGCCTTTCCGGTCACGAACACGTTCTTTTCCGAATTCTCCATTATATCCAGAGCTTTTTTGAACTGATCGTTTATCTCTATATGTGAGGCGGCGGGCATATTGATATTATAGCCTATAGCCCTGTACTGCTTTTATCGCATCTATTGCCGAGCTGATTATTCCGCCGGCATGGCCGGAGCCCTCGCCTATGGGGTAAAGACCCCCAATATTAACCGATGCATATTTTTCATTGCGCGGGAACCTGACAGGGCATGTAGTCCTCGTCTCGGCACCTAGCAGTATCGCGCTTCTGCTTACAAACTGAGGGTACTGCGTTTTCCAGGACAGGAACGCTTTTCTCAAATACTCCGGCACAAAATCCGGGAACAAATCTGACAACCGGGCCGGTCTGACGCCCGTCTTGAAGGAACACTCGTTCAGCTCCGCGGACAACCCGTCTGAAAGAAAATCTTCCAGGTTCTGCGCCGGGGCATGCCAGCCGGACCCGCCTGCCGCAAAAGCTTTTTGCTCGATATCTTTTTGAAGATCTATTCCTGCCAAAGGATGGCGGGACGCGTAATCCGAAGTCTTGCAGCTGACTACGATCGCTGCATTGGAAAACTTCGAGCCGCGGGTTGAATAGCTCATACCGTTAAGCACCAGATGCCCTCTCTCCGAAGAAGCATTGACGATCTCTCCTCCGGGGCACATGCAAAATGTGGCAACTGCCCTGCCTGACCCCCTGTCGGCGTATGAAAGGGAATAAGTCGCCGGTACTTTGCTGTCACGGAACTCATTTATAAGCTCTGCCGGATGTTCTATCCTTACCCCCACCGATATCGGTTTCTGCTCGATAAGGACCCGCTTATCATGCAGCATCCCGAAAGTATCCCTGGCTGAATGCCCGACCGCAAGAAAAATATTTGAAGATAAATGCTCCTCCGCAGAATTGATGACCACCCCTTTTGCCCGGCCGCTGCTTACGATAACGTCCGTCATCTTTGAAGAAAATCTGACCTCGCCGCCTTTTGAGGTTATATATTCCCTAATATTTGTGACGATCCCGCACAGCACATCTGTTCCGAGATGAGGTTTCCTTTTGCTTAAGATGTCCGCCGGAGCGCCGAATTTTACAAATGTCTCCAGCACTTTGCTGGCTACCGGCGAATTGTTGATCCTGGAAAACAGCTTGCCGTCGGAATAAAATCCCGCGCCGCCCTCGCCGAACTGAATGTTAGACTCCTCGTCAAGCTGTTTGTCTGCAAAGAACTTTTCAATATCGGCGGAACGCTTTTCAACGCATTTGCCTCTCTCAAAAATGATAGGCCCTGCGCCTTTTTCTATGAGCTCAAGAGCGGCAAACATGCCTGCGGGACCAAATCCGATTACTATAGGGCGATCTGAATTCATTGTTTTGAATAGGTATTGTGCCGAATACGAACTGTTTGGTGCAATCCGATCAGAATGCCATCCCTACGTTCACTATGCCTTCATAAACCGGAACTCCGCCGTACTGGTTGTACACAAACTTAGGATTGACGACCAGGCTAAGCACTTTTACGACAAGACCTGCTGCTATATACGAGCCGTTTTCCGTGCCTGAACCGGCAAAAGTATGCGAATCAATGGAAACTGACCCGCTGTAGCTCAGAGACGAAGAGCCTGCTGAGAGCTTAAAGCTTGTTAAGAACGGGATAAGCGTCTGTTCGTAAGCAAGGCCAAGCCTTGTGATGCTTACGTTGTCGGCCAATACAGACCTTTCAGCCTCAACGCCGACCTTAGGGATCACCGGCAGGTCAAGCATCGCGGATATCCCGAGATCATAGCCGCCGGAATAATTTGACACGGTCGGTCCCCCGTAGACCGTTAATTCCGCGGGGCCGATCGCAAGCGCGCTTCCGGCGAGCATTACAAAAAGCGCCAGACAAGTAATTGACAATCCTTTAGTCATGGTTTTTCTCCTTTAAGGCAGTATAACACTGTTCTTTGCGAAATTATGCTAATACTATACAACAAAAAACAGAGATGAAGACTTCCAATCTATTGTTATCCAGATTACAAATATTAGTTCGCGCCCATTACTGCAAAGCACCCCATGGCTTTGTATACTTAACATACTCTGTTTAAAAATGCTTTACCAAAAAGGAGAAAATCAAGTGAATAGATTTATAGTTTTTCTTGCAGTTTTTGTATTTGCTTCAGTTCTTTCCGGCACAATTCACGGACGTACCGTAGAGGAAGAAAAAGAAGCTGTCAGAAATTATCTGATCGTGCTTGATGCAAAACTGGAAGAGGCCAAGAAACTAAATCAATCGGCAAAAGTGGTCTTATTGCACGCCCAAAAAGCGACCGCTCTGGCGCTGGTAGAGGAGGAGCCCGTTGTTTATAAATCCGATATCGCTCCTGAAACATTCGTTATTGTTACACAGCCGGTAGTAACACAAACTGCTGTGATACCTCCGACCTCTGTCATTCTTTACTGGATCGCTTTTGGTCTGGTAGTCGGAAGCCTGGCAAACTTTGTCGTGACCGGTTCAAGACGCGGGATCGTAGGCTCGATCTTTTTGGGGATCATTGGATCTGTGGTCGGCGGTTATCTGGGGTTGATGCTTTTTGATGTCGGAGTTACAGGATTCAATATCCCGTCTTTCATATTGGCTATTGCGGGATCCCTTTTAGTGATCTTGGCCGACCGGCTGCTAAGATCCAACAATATTTGACAGCGTTTCCCGAGACAAGCGCGGAGCGCTATTTATAGCAACCTCCTGCCATATTCTTTAGCATATTCACCTGTCGTCTAAGACAGGTGAATATGCTATTTCAGCATTTGCCTTTCTTGCCGCCTTTTTTTGCACCCGCTCCCTTACCACCTGCTCTTCCACTGCCGCCACCACGACCATCTCTCGGACCACGCGAGCCGCTCTTTGGTCCAGTCCCATCACGTCTTGGCATTATCCATCACCTCCATTTTCCAGCCACTCAGAGTCAGAGCATTCTAACATTAAGCCCCGCATAACTTTGTAATATTTCTCGCCTTACCCGGAAAAACCGGACCGCCAGCTTTCTAAGATCAACTTCTTGCTCATCATGATCACATGAAGGATCCAAACATCCACCGGCTAAGCCGGTGGATGTTCACTAGCACGCCTTATTTTACTTAAACACTTTCGATGCCGCGTTCATAGAAGATGAGCGAAAAGTGATTTTCTTGATAGGCATCTTCTCTTTAAGAAGCTCGTAGAATAGCTCGCAAAGATTTTCGCAAGTAGAAACTTTTTTAGTCACAACTATTCTGTATTCCGGATATGACCAGGCAAGAGCGTGGTCTATCTTTTTAAGAGGAACACAATTCTTCGGGTCGTTATTAATGCCTTCCTTTTTGTATACGGCAATGACCGCTTCTAGAAGGGGATCTCCTTCTTGAAACAATGTTGCGTGGTGAAAATGGTCACAAACTTCCCATGCTTTTTTGAACCCGTCTTTACAAGCGTGCGCAAATCCGGTTACCGGATCTACAGTATCCTCAAGTTCGATCGTTAAAAGACCTGAGTGCCCGTGAAGATGCTTTGCTTCTCTCGGCCATTTCATAAACCTATGCGCATACTGAAAGTCAAGATTTACGATCGATGTGTACTGGTCGTTTGACATATTACTTTCCTCCTTTATTTTGCTTCAATGCTTTCGATGTTTTTGGCCTCGATGCTGACTCCTGCGAATCTATTTCCTTGACTACCCCCTCCTTTCTTTAACTACTTGCACATCACTTTCCTGATCAACCACCTCCCTTTGTTATGCGTTTTCCTACTATTTAGTATTTATTACTGCTTGAAAGCAAAAAAATATTATTACTCTTTGCACTCTGAACATATGCCCTCTAAGACCACCCTCTTATTCATTACCTGAAATTCCCTGCCTAGCGTCTTTGGGATCTGTATCGAATCATACCCTTCATCACAAAAGTCGATTATCTTTCGGCATTTTATACAATGAAAATGGTGATGCTGATCCACCCTTGGATCAAATCTCATATTTTCGCCGTATCTTTCCGTCATCTTTACCAGCCCCACCTCGGAGAACTTAAGCAGCGTCCTATACACAGTATCAAATGAGATATTTGGAAGTTGTTTCCTGATCATTTTATATATCTGGTCTAATGTGGGATGCTCCTTGGAATTCTTGATCAGATCGTAAATCGCGGCCCGCTGAGGCGTCAGCTTAAGCCCGTATTCAGAAAGCTTTGCCTGGGCATCCGTTCTTTGATCCTTTGCGGATTTTATATGCATGTAGTTATTATATAGTAATGATTACTATTTGTAAAGTCCGAAATATCTTTGTTGCGGTAATTAATACGCCGACATTGCAGCAAATAAGAGCATTGCTTAGCCGCCGCAATCACTTCAGTGATGGAGCTAAAGGCATGCGACATTAAACCGCCCATCAACCCTAATTGGCAATGATATCAATCCGGACCTGGGGGGGGGGTCTGCCTGCCAGCAGGCAGGTCGACCGTCGACTCGCCCTCGTGGCGGGATAATTGCTGGAGGATAGATAAAGGAGCGAATTGTATATGGCAATACCAGTAAAAGAATGCGAAAGTGCCGAAAAATCCGACAGTCTGACTGTTATATCTGCGGAAGGGATAGAATCGCGTATTTATTTGATAAGAGGCCAAAAGGTGATGCTTGATAGGGATCTTGCCCGTTTGTATGGGGTGCGGGTAAAGAGATTGAAAGAGCAAGTGAACCGGAATATCGAACGTTTTCCGGAAGATTTCATATTTATTTTGTCATGGGATGAAGAACACTCTCTAAGGTCGCAAATTGCGACCTTAGAGAACCCCATTATTAAAAGTACCGGTTCAAGAAAGGGCAAGCATAGCAAATATCGGACTTTTGTATTTACTGAACAGGGAATATCTATGTTGTCGTCCGTTTTAAATAGCAAACGCGCTATTCAGGTCAATATCGCTATAATGCGCGCCTTTGTCCGCGTAAGACAGCTCATCAGCTTCAACAAAGACCTTGTCCAAAAACTAGCCGAGATAGAACACAGATTGGGTCGGCACGACCAGGGCATCAACGAGCTGTTTGACGTGGTTAACAGAATTCTCCGGTACGAGGAACAGCCGAAGAAGAAATTTGGGTTTGAGACGGGGGTGTAGGGCCAGCGCGGTGCGCGCAAAAAAAATGCCCCGATAAATATCGGGGCATTCCATTTCTCACTTCGTTCGAAATGGACCTGGGGGGACTCGAACCCCCAACCCCTAGCATGCCATGCTAGTGCTCTACCAATTGAGCCACAGGCCCATGACGCCTCGCGAAGCTCGGCGTAAGTAAAAAGTCAAAAGCTAAAAGTGAAAAACGAGACCGAGCAACATTGATATTTTAGCATATTTGCCGTGTCAGGGCTTAAAATGTGCGCAGCACTCCTTCCTTTTTACTTTCTACTTCTTACTTTTTACTTTGTTTCCCCTCCCCTTGCCCCCGCATAATATGTGTTATAATAAACTCGTTCACAACTCACGCGATAACGCGTAAAAACCCCCAGGGGAAAAACAAAGAAAGGGAGATATCATGGCGTCTAAAAAAGTTTCCGGCTCCAAAAAGTTCGTTTATTTTTTCGGGGGAGGCAAAGCTGACGGCAACGAAAAAATGAAAAACCTGCTTGGAGGAAAGGGCGCGAACCTCGCGGAAATGGCGGGAAATCCAAAATTAAAGCTGCCGGTCCCTCCCGGTTTCACAATAACCACGGAAGTCTGCACTTACTACTACCAGAACAAAAAGAAATACCCTCCCGCTCTCGCGGCACAGGTAAAAACAGCCCTTGAAAAGACCGAAAAGATCATGGGAAAGAAGTTCGGCGATCCGTCCAACCCGCTTCTTATGTCCGTCAGGTCCGGCGCCCGCAGGTCCATGCCCGGAATGATGGAAACAGTCCTTAACGTAGGTCTCACATCAAAGACCATACCGGGGCTCATCCAGCAGACCGGCGGCAACGAAAGGTTCGTCTACGACGCTTACAGAAGGCTTATCATGATGTACAGCGATGTCGTCATGGAAAAAGCCGCGGGGATCGAGCCGAAAGACGATATGGGCATCAGAAAGCAGCTTGACAGGCTGATGGACCAGGTAAAAGAGAAAAAAGGCTACAAGGCGGACACAGACATGACCGCTCAGGACCTCAAGGACCTCTGCGATGCGTTCAAAAAGAAAGTCAAGGAAGTGCTCGGCAAAGAATTCCCGGACGAACACATGGAACAGCTCTGGGGAGGCATAAGCGCGGTATTTTCTTCTTGGAACGGCAAAAGGGCCATCTCTTACAGAAGGATCGAGAACATCCCCGACGAATGGGGAACAGCGGTCAACGTGCAGACGATGGTGTTCGGCAACATGGGCAATGACTGCGCCACCGGCGTGGCATTCACCAGGAACCCGGGCAACGGAGACAATCATTTCTACGGAGAATACCTGGTCAACGCCCAGGGCGAAGACGTGGTCGCGGGCACCAGGACCCCTGCCCCGGTCAACGAGGTCAGCAAGAGCGACCACAACAGAAACCTTGTCAGCCTTGAAAAAGGCATGCCCGAGATCTACAAAGAGCTCTTCGCAATACAGAACAGGCTCGAAAAACACTACCGCGACATGCAGGACATCGAATTCACCATAGAAAAAGGCACTCTGTTCATGCTCCAGTGCAGGATCGGCAAAAGGAACGGACCGGCAGCTGTAAAGATGGCTGTTGACATGGTAAAAGAAAAGCTCATCAAAAAAGAAGAAGCCGTGATGAGAGTGACCCCTCTGCAGCTTGACGAGCTTCTCCACCCGATCGTAGACCCGAACGCGGAAAAGACGAACAAGCCGTTCGTAAAAGGCCTTCCCGCAGGACCGGGCGGAGCCGCCGGAATGATCGTATTTTCGGCAAGCGACGCTGTCGAATGGAACAAGAAAGGCAAAAAAGTCATCCTGGTAAGGGAAGAGACCAATCCGGAAGACGTTGAAGGAATGAGAGCGGCAGAAGCCATCCTTACCGCAAGAGGCGGAATGACGTCCCACGCGGCGCTCGTGGCCAGGGGATGGGGCAAGTGCTGCATCGTAGGATGCGGTTCCCTTTCGATAGACTATGCGAGAAAAACTATTTCCGCTGAAGGAAAAACGCTGAAAGAAGGGGACTGGATAACGCTTAACGGAACCAAAGGCATCGTATTTGTCGGCAACCTTCCTATGATAGATGCAAGCCAGGAAAGCGGCCTGCTGAACGACTTCCTTAAGCTCTGCGATCCGATCAGAAAGCTTAAGATCAGGACGAACGCCGATACCCCCAAAGACGCGGCGATCGCCAGAAGCTTTGGCGCGGAAGGCATCGGTCTGTTCAGGATAGAACACATGTTCTACGGGGAAGGCTCTGACGAGCCGCTGTTCCGCTTAAGGAAGATGATACTTTCAAAAACGCTTGAAGAAAGACAGAACGCCCTGAACGAACTTTTCCCGTTCATGAAGTCGGATATCAAGGCAACCCTTCAAGCAATGGACGGAATGCCCGTAACTATCAGGCTGATCGATCCGCCGCTCCATGAATTTGTCCCTCACGAAGAGGCAAAACTGGCAGAGCTGGCAAAGGCGCTTAATATCAGCCTTGAAGACCTGAACAAGAGAGCTTCCGTCCTTCGTGAAAGCAACCCGATGATGGGACACCGCGGAGTCAGGCTCGGCGTCACTTATCCTGAAATAACAAAGACCGAAGCAAGAGCGATATTTGAAGCCGCGGCGGAACTCATTAAATCAGGGAAAAAAGCGTATCCCGAGATAATGGTCCCTGTCGTATCCAATGTAAACGAGATCAAAGACCAGTACGAGATCATCAGGAAAGTCTATGACGAAGTTAAAGCAAAGACCGGCGTAAAGAACCTTCCCTACTCCGTCGGCACGATGATCGAGATCCCGAGAGCGGCCCTGGTCGCCGACAAGATCGCCGAAAGCGCGCACTTCTTTTCTTTCGGCACGAACGATCTGACCCAGCTTACCTACGGGTTCAGCAGGGACGATATGGGCGGTTTCCTCGGAGCATATCTTGAAAAGGATATCCTGGCCGTTGATCCTTTCCAGAGCATCGATACGGAGGGCGTCGGAGAGCTGATCAAGACCGGAATCAACAGGGGAAGAAAGACCAAAAAAGACCTGAAGATAGGTATTTGCGGCGAGCACGGCGGAGACCCCGCTTCCATTGATTTCTGTTTCAGGGCGGGGATGAACTACGTAAGCTGCTCTCCGTTCAGGGTCCCGATAGCAAGGCTGGCTGCTGCTCAGGCTGTATTGAAATAACAGCCTGTAACGGCGATAAGGCAAGTATGCAGAACCTTCGGCAAAAAGCCGAGCGAAGAGAATCGGATCTTCTTTCTCCCGCGGCGGCGCTGTCCCGGAATAGTTCCGGGAGGCGCCGCAGGGAAATTGAGTGCAAGGTCAGGACCTGCTTCCAGCATGACCGGGACAGGATCATTCACTCCAGGGCTTTCCGCAGGCTCAAACACAAGACCCAGGTGTTCATCTCTCCTGCCGGCGACCATTACAGGACAAGGCTGACCCATACTCTTGAAGTCGCGCAGATAGCAAGAACAATAGCCAGGGCACTGGGTCTCAATGAGGACCTCACCGAGGCGATCGCTCTGGGACATGATCTGGGACATACTCCGTTCGGGCACGCCGGGGAAAATGTGCTGAATAAACTATTGAAAAAGTACGGGATGTCTTTCGATCACAACGTACAGAGCCTGCATGTGATAGACAATATCGAAAAACTGAACCTGACTGACGAGGTTAGGGACGGGATACTGAACCATCCCTGGACCTTCCCTTCCGCAAGGACTCTTGAAGGCAGGATAGTCAGGTTCTCGGACAGGATAGCTTACATTAACCACGACATAGATGACGCGGTCAGATCAGGGCTCTTAAAAAGGTCTGAAATTCCGAAAAAACACAGGGACTTCATCGGCAAGAGCCCGGTTGACGCTTTCGTAAAGGACATCATCAAGACCAGCCTCGGAAAAGGCTCTGTAGAGATGAGCAAAAAAGCATCGGATGCCCTGACCGGCTTGTACAGATTCATGTACAAGAACGTCTACCTGGGGCCCAGGTCTATGGCGGAGAACAAAAAAGTGGAGCATACGATAACAGCGCTCTTCAACTATTATCTCAATAACCCCGGAGAGATCCCCGGACACAAAAAAACCGGAACGCTGAAAAAAAGAGTTGAAGCGGTCAGGGATTACATAGCGGGAATGACCGACAGATACGCGATAGACGTCTTCAAAAGCCTTTTTGTACCAAAAGAATGGCAGGAATGAAAGAACAGAACCCGGCAATAGAAGAGATCAGGCAAAAAGCGGATATAGTGGACGTGGTGTCTGACTATGTAGCCCTGAAAAAAAGGGGCAAGAACCACCTTGCGCTCTGTCCTTTCCACAGCGAAAAGACACCCTCATTTACTGTCAGCCAGGACAAACAGCTTTTTCACTGTTTTGGCTGCGGGGAGGGAGGCAATGTATTCTCGTTCCTCATGAAGATAGAGAACATCTCTTTCTGGGAAGCCGCAAAGGTCCTGGCCGATAAATACTCGGTTCTTCTGGACATCCCGGACCTCAAACCAGGACAGGATGCCTCGAAAAAAAGGCTGCTCTTCGATATCACATCGGCAGCCGCCTCTTTTTTTGCGGCGCAGCTGCCTCTTTCAAAAACGGCATCGGACTACGTAAAAACACGGGGGATTTCCGGCGATACAATTGCATTTTTCAAACTGGGTTTTGCCCCGGAAGGATGGGACAATCTCTACAGGCACCTCTTATCAAAGGGCTTTATGCCCAAGGACATCGAAGCAGCCGGGATGATACTTCCCAGGGCGGACAGAGAAAACTCTTATTACGACCGGTTCCGCAACAGGCTGATGATCCCGGTATTTGACATAAAAGGGAATATAGCCGGGTTCGGCGCAAGATCTCTAGACGGCGCTGAGCCGAAATATCTTAATTCTCCGGACTCCCCTATTTACAATAAAAGCAATATCCTGTACGGACTGAATTTCAGCAAAGATGAAATAAAAAAGCAGGACAGCGTCCTGATAGTCGAAGGCTACATGGACCTGATAGCGTGTTTTTCGGCAGGCGTGAAGAACGTTGCGGCCAGTTCCGGAACGGCCCTTACTTCGTCTCACGCCAAAACGCTTCAAAGGCTTTCGAACAACTTCTCTCTGGTATTTGACAGCGACAAGGCCGGCGGCATGGCCACCGACAGGACCATCTCGCTGCTCAGGGAAATAGATATTTATCCAAAAGTCGTGACGCTTGAGGGAGGGAAAGACCCGGACGAAGTCATAAGAAAACATGGCCCGGAAAAATTCCGCAAGCTCGCGGATAGTGCCGTCCCGTGGCTCAGGTACAGGATAGATTCCGCGATATCCCGCCACAACATCAAAGAAGCCGAGGGCAAGGCAAAAGCCGTGAAAGAGACCGCTCAGATCCTGTCTTTAGAAAAAGACCCGATCCTAAAGAAAGAGTACTCAAAACTGGCGGCCTCGCGCTTGGGAGTGGACGCCGAGGCCGTAGAGACGCAGATACGGCGCGGGTCTTTCTACAGCGGATATCCTTCAAGGTCGGGACAGATAAAAAGCCCTTCGCCCAAAGGCCGCACAGCCGAAAAGATGCTGATCAAGTTCGCGTCCGAAAGCGGGGAAGCCCTTTCAAAGATAAAAGAAACGCTCGCGCCGGAGGACTTTTCCGACAGCAAGTTCAGGACGGTTTTTTCCGCCCTGCTGTCCCGCAACGGCGGCGGCCCCGCCTCGGCCGCTTCAATAGTCGAGGAACTGGACGAAGAAACGAGAAAAGCTTTTGCAGGAATAATGCTCGAAGATTTTGAGTTCGATAACAGGGAAAAGGCCTTGGAAGACTGCATCAAGGTGCTTAAGGCAGGCAGGATCAAAGACAGGATGCAGGAGCTCCGCGTAAAAATAAGCGATGCAGAGACAAGGTCCGATCTGTCCGATGTCCTGCGTCTTCAGGAAGAATACAAGAAATGTCATGACGAGATCCGGGCGTTTTCGGGTGAATTTTGAAGCGTATTTTGACGATAAATATATGGATAGCGATTTAGCATGACAAAAAAACCCAAGGAGGTTAAGATGGTCCAGAAACAAACAGCGGGTCCCGGCAGAAGGAAATTCGAGGAGAAAAAGGGATATGTATCCCCGGAGGAATATATCTCCGTCTATCCTGACCCTTCAAAGAACATCGAAGATATAGAGTACATCCTCAAGAATGCCGACATAAACGCCGAAAAAGTGAAGAAGCAGTTCCACGAAGAAGAGGTTAGCATAACTCATCTCCACGAGGAGATAAAGAGCTCGGGGGTGGATGATACCGTCAAGATGTATCTCAGGGAGATCGGCAAGTTCCCTCTTCTTACCTTTAAGGAGGAGATATCTCTCGCAAAAGCGATCAAAAAAGGCGACATGAGGGCAAAGCACAAGCTGGTCAACTCGAACCTGAGGCTGGTGGTAAGCATTGCAAAAAAGTACACAGGCAGAGGCATGCTTTTCCTCGACCTGATTCAGGAAGGCAATTTGGGACTGATCCGCGCCGTTGAAAAATTCGACTACCGCAAGGGGTACAAGTTCTCGACCTACGCTACCTGGTGGATACGCCAGGCGATCACCCGGTCAATAGCTGACCAGGCGCGCACCATCAGGATCCCGGTGCATATGGTGGAAACTATCAACAAGCTGCGTAAAATAACCAGGATGCTGCTGCAAAAACTCGGGCGAAAACCTACCGAGGAAGAGATAGCCAAGAAGTCCAGGATATCGGTAGAAAAGGTCAGGGAGATCATAAAGGTATCCCAGCTGCCTCTTTCTCTCGAGATCCCCATCGGGGATGAGGAAAGCTCCCATCTGGGTGATTTTGTCGAAGATTACTCTATAGCGCATCCGGACGAGACAGTGCTTCACGGGATGCTCAGGGACGACCTTGAGGAAGTGATGAACTCTCTTTCCGAAAGGGAAAAGACCGTACTTAAGCTGAGGTTCGGCCTTGAAGACGGCCGCCCGCGCACTTTGGAGGAGGTCGGACAGCTGTATAAGGTGACCAGGGAGAGGATCCGACAGATCGAAGCAAAAGCCCTGCGCAAGCTTAAGCACCCTACCCGCAGCCGCAAGCTGAGGGAATATCTGAAATAAGAAAAGGCCCATAAAGGCCCTTAAGGACATGAAGGGGGATATATGGGCCTTTGTTTCTCATATACCCCATCTCCCCATTTGACCAATATGGTATAATTTACTCAGGAATATTGACATCTCTTTGAAAGTCCGAGCGCATACGATAAAGGGGTTTTGTGCCGGTTCTTTTAAAGGATATCCAAAAATTAAGCTGATATTGAGGAGTTTTTTCTAAATGTTTACAGTATGGACAAGCCTAAATTGTCTTGATTGCGGGAAAAATACTGCTTCGGATATCGGCATCGGACCAAGATGCCGTGACTGTTCCTAACCGCATAACTCTGATAAGAATAGCCTTTATACCCCTGTTCATATACTTTTTGCTTTCCGGACAGGCCCTTTTGTCGCACAGGCTTATAGCAGCCGCGATATTTGTTGCTCTTTCCCTGTCAGACGCGCTGGACGGCTTTCTGGCAAGAAAGCTCGGGCAGACCACCCCTTTCGGATCACTTTTAGATCCTCTTGCAGATAAACTCCTGGTATATTCCGCCCTTTTGATCTTTGTTGAAACGGGCAAGATATGGGCGATACTTGCGCTGCTTATCATAGCCAGGGATTTCATGGTCATGGGGATACGGGTCTGGGCTGCAAAAAGCGGAAAGATAATTTCCGCAAGCTACACCGGGAAACTGAAGACAGCAAGCCAGATGGCCGCGATATTATTCATAATACTCGGCCTCCCGTTCTGGAAAATTCTCTTTGCGGTATCGATCGTGCTGAGCCTGTATTCCGGCTGGGAATATGTCAGCCAGACTGAATTCGGGGAGATATAAGATGGACGAAAAAGCCTCTTCATCAGAGGTCCAAATAGAAGATTTCATGAGCAAGATGTTCTCTGCCATCGGCAAGACCACCGATGAAGAACTGGCAAGCCTGATCAAAAAAGAGCACATCTCTCTTTCCGTAGCAGAATCTCTAACAGGCGGGCTTATATGCGAAAGGATCAGCTCTTTCCCCGGGGCTTCCGAGTATTTCGCCGGAGGAATAGTATGCTATACCAATCGTATAAAGGTCACGGAACTGGCAGTGCCTGCCTCAATAATCGCCAAGGACGGTCCGGTCAATCAGCAGGTGGCCGAGATAATGGCTGAAAATATCAGAAAAAAGTTCAGGACATCCGTTGGCTTGTCGGCTACAGGGGTGGCGGGCCCCGCAACTGTTACCCCGCCAAAACCAATAGGGCTTACATACATTGCGGTTTCCGGAGAAAAAGGGCCCTTATGCAAGGAGTTCAGCTTCCAGGGCTCAAGAAAAGAGATCCGGGAAAAGGCCGCTCAGGCAGCACTGGGACTTTTGTGGATGTATCTGACCGAACAGGATGCCTAGCGGAACGGCGGGATAATTGCTGGAAAGAAACTAAATAAACAGAAAGGGGAACTGGTATGGCTCAAGACGAAAAAGGCAAGGCGCTCGGGACCGCGATATCTCAGATCGAAAAGAGCTACGGCAAGGGAGCAATAATGAAGATGGGGGATTCGACAAAGTTTGCCGTTGAATCTATCCCGACCGGGTCCATCTCCCTGGACGCGGCGCTTGGCGTGGGAGGACTGCCCAGGGGCAGGATAATTGAGATCTACGGCCCGGAAGCCGGAGGAAAGACCACTGTATCGCTCCATGTAGTGGCATCGGCCCAGAGAAAAGGCGGAGTAGCGGCATTTATTGACGCCGAACATGCCCTGGATCCCGTCTATGCAAAGAAGATCGGAGTGGACATAAACAATCTCCTGATATCTCAGCCGGATTTCGGCGAACAGGCGCTTGAGATATGCGAAACTCTGGTCAGGAGCGGAGCTGTCGACGTAATAGTGGTAGATTCCGTGGCAGCGCTGGTGCCCAAGGCCGAAGTGGACGGAGAAATGTCCGATATGCAGGTAGGGCTCCAGGCCAGGCTGATGTCAAAAGCTATGAGAAAGCTCACATCCGTCATTAGCAAGTCGAAGACCATAGTGATATTCATCAACCAGCTCAGGGAAAAGGTCGGGATCATGTTCGGGAACCCGGAAGTGACCCCCGGAGGAAGAGCTCTTAAGTTTTACTCTTCGGTAAGGCTGGACGTTAGGCAGACCGAAAAAATAAAGGAGGGGGATAAGATCGTCGGGTCCAAGGTAAGGGTAAAAGTAGTAAAGAACAAGGTTGCTCCCCCGTTCAAGGAAGCCTATTTTGTGCTGATCCACGGAAAAGGCATCGACAAGGAAGCAGACCTTCTGGAGATAGCGGTAAGCCTGAACATAGCGACAAAAAGCGGCGCCACATATTCATTCGGGAGCGAAAAGATCGCCGTCGGCTGGGAAAACAGCGTCAACGCGCTCAAAGAACGCAAGGACCTGTTCTCAAAGATAGAAAGCGCCGTCAGGAAAAACATAGCGCCGAACGCTTCCGCAGAAAAGAAAAAATAAGGACCAGTTGAGAGCTAACAATTAGGAGGATTTAAAATGGAGCTTGCAATATTTATATATTTCGTCCTTGCCGCGGCGGTCGTCTTCGGCCTGGGCGTGTTCTATCTGGTGTTAAAAAGACAGATGACCGAACAAAAGATACGGATCGCCGAGGAAAAGTCGAAGAAGCTTCTGGAGGACTCAAAAAGAGAAGCGGAAGCCATACGAAAAGAAGCGCTCATCGAAGCCAAGGATGAAGCGCTGAAGCTGAGAGCTGATATTGAGAGAGAGAGAAAAGAAAGAAATGCCGAAATAAGCCAGCTGGAAAAGCGGCTTCTCCAGAAAGAGGAACATCTCGACCAGAAAGAAAAAACCATAGAATCATCAGAACAGGCCATCAAGAACAAAGCGGAACAACTGGAAAAAGACAAAGAAAAGCTTGTGACCGCTATAGCCGAGACCAGAAAAGTCCTTGAAAGTATCAGCGGGCTGTCAAAATCCGCAGCTACCCAGATGTTCCTTGAAAAAGTCGCTAAGGAAGCGGAAAGGGATGCCGCGCTTATCATCAAAGCCAAAGACGAGCAGATAAGAAAAGAGGCCGATAAAAGGGCGCGCGAGATATTGACCACCGCTATCCAGCGCTGCGCTGTCGACAGCGTGATCGAGTCAACTGTCACCGTGGTAAACCTTCCGAGCGACGACCTGAAAGGAAGGATAATAGGCAAGGAAGGCAGGAATATCAGAGCTTTTGAACAGGCGACAGGTGTCGATCTTATAGTAGACGATACTCCGGGAGCTGTCATTCTTTCAAGCTTTGACCCGCTCAGAAGAGAAACTGCCAAGCTCACCCTGGAAAAGCTGATATCGGACGGCAGGATACACCCTGCCAGGGTAGAGGAGATGTGCGAAAAGTCCAGGCAGGAGCTCAAAGTAGCCATGTGGGAATACGGCGAGCAGGCAGCGCTTGAATGCGGGGTCCACAATCTGCCGCCCGTACTTATCCAGCTGCTTGGGCGGCTGCACTTTAGGACCAGCTACGGACAAAATGTTCTTGCACATTCCATAGAGCTGTCCAAGATCGCCGGCATGCTCGCAACGGAACTCGGCGTTAACGTGCGCCTGGCAAAAAGAGCGGCGCTACTGCATGACATCGGCAAAGCGATAGATCAGGAGATGGAAGGGACCCATCCAAAGCTGGGCGCCGCCTTCGCGCAGAAAGCCGGAGAATCTGCGGAAGTGGTTCACGCGATACTGGCTCATCACAATGATGAAGAGCCGCAGACCATAGAAGCAATAATAGTCCAGGTAGCTGACGCGATATCGGCAGGCAGGCCCGGAGCAAGAAGAGACACGCTGGAAGCATATGTAAAAAGGCTGGAAAACCTTGAGGCCACGGCAAATTCCTTCGAGGGCGTTGAAAAGTCATTTGCGATACAGGCGGGCAGAGAGATAAGGGTCATAGTAAAACCCGAAAAGGTGGACGACGTGATGTCGGCCAAGCTCGCCTACGATATTGCCAGGAAGATCGAAGCCGACCTGGAATATCCCGGAGAGATAAGGGTGACCGTGATGAGGGAGACCAGGACCACGGAAACTGCCAAATAATGAAAAAGATACTCTTCATAGGCGACGTTTTCGGCAAACCCGGAAGGGCCTGCGTGAAAAAAGTCCTTCCGGACCTCAAAAAAGAGCTCGCTCCTGACGTGGTGATAGCAAACGGCGAGAACATAGCCGCGGGAATGGGAATAAACGAGAAAAAATATCTCGAGCTCCTTGAGACAGGCATAGACGCCGTGACTCTCGGCAATCACTCATGGCATAACAAGGAATTTTTGAAAGAGATAGACAGATGCCCGCGCATCATAAGGCCGGGCAACTACCCTCCCGGAACGCCGGGGGCGGAAAAGCTGGTGGTCAACGGAGTGGGCATAATAAATCTCCTTGGCCGTGTCTTCATGAAAGAAGCCGACTGCCCTTTCAGGACGGCCGACAGGCTTATAGGCGAGATAAAAAAAGAGACCAAGGTGATTGTAGCGGACTTCCACGCGGAAGCGACATCCGAAAAGTATGCCATGGGCTGGTATCTGGACGGGCGGGCAACAGCCGTATTCGGGACGCACACCCATGTCCAAACCGCGGACGAAAGGATCCTTCCGTGCGGAACAGCCTATATCACGGATACGGGAATGGTCGGCGCATATAATTCTGTAATAGGAGTGGAAATAGCGCCTATAGTTGAAAAATTCCTGACTCTGATACCTAGAAGGTTCGAGCCGGCCAAGACTGGCCCGTGGGTCTTTAACGCTGTCCTTATATCCGCGGACGAAAGCACGGGAAAAGCAACGGAAATAAAACGGATATTCAGGGTCGTGCAGGAAGATCTTGACGGAAAAAACAATTAATCCGTTAGGCTCTGCAAGCGGTCTTCTATCAGGTCCCTTCTCCCGACAAGCTCGCTGTATTTGGCCTTTTCTGCCTCTACCAGCTCTTTCTTTGCCCTGTTCACAAAATCGGCATTTGAAAGCTTGGATGATATCCTTTCAACAAGGATGTTCATATCTGCCAGGTTCTTTTTGAGCCGCTCGCTCTCTTTTTCGATATCAATAAGCCCTCCGAGCGGAATAAATATCTGTGCCGAGGCAACGGCCGCCATCGCGCTGCGCAAAGGCCGGGCATCAAGCTTTTCGCTTATCTTTACATCCCCTGCCCTGACAAGGGTTTTTATGTAGCCGGCGCACTCCTCAAGTGACTTTGTGTTTTCACCGGCTGCAATTATAATCTCTATCTCTTTGCCGGCAGGAATGTTCATCTCCGCCCTTATGTTCCTGACAGCCCGGATCACGTCTATGACAAGACCGATCTTGCGCTCGGCTTCCGCATCTATCAAGCCGGCATCTTTCTCAGGCCATGATTCCAGCATTATTGACCGGGATGAGGGGTTGATCCGCGAAAAGATCTCTTCCGTCTCAAAAGGCATGAAAGGATGCAGGAGCTTCAATGTGCCGGCAAGCACATGGTTCAATACTTTCAAAGTCGATATTTTGCCTTTCCCGCCGTAAAGAGACGTCTTTGAAAGCTCAACATACCAGTCGCAGAACTGGCTCCAGACAAATTCGTACATGCGCCTGGCGGCCTCCCCGAACTCCAGGTTATCCAAAAGCAGGGATATTTGCTCCACGGTATCGTTATACTTTGAGAGTATCCACCTGTCGGCAAGCGAAAGCTCAGCCCCTTGAAGGTCAAGCGAAAGGTCGTTGCCTTCCTGCATAAGTACAAATCTCGAAACGTTCCATATTTTATTGGCAAAATTCCTGCCTTCCGTGATCTTTTCTTCTGCAAGCTTTAGGTCCTGCCCTCCGGCGGTCGCCAGAGATACCAGGGAAAACCTGAGCGCGTCCGCTCCGGCGTGTTCTATCACGTCAAGCGGATCGATCACATTCCCGAGAGACTTGCTCATCTTTTTTCCGGACACATCCCTGATCAATCCGTGAATAAAGACTTTGCCGAACGGCTCCCTGCCCATGAACTTAAGGCCCATCATTATCATCTTAGAGACCCAGAAGGTTATGATGTCATAGCCGGTGATCAGCACGCTTGTAGGATAGAAAGGCTTGAGGTCCGGGGTCTCGTCAGGCCATCCCAGAGTCGAGAAGGGCCACAGCGAGGATGAAAACCATGTATCAAGAACGTCCGTATCCTGCCGCATGTTCTTGCTGCCGCACGACGGGCACTTAGAGGGGTCTTTTTCTGAAACTACGGTCTCGCCGCACCTGCAATACCAGACGGGTATCCTGTGCCCCCACCAGATCTGCCTGGATATGCACCAGTCGCGGAGGTTGGTCATCCAGTCAAGGTAAACTTTTGTCCATCTGTCAGGGACATATTTGATCGCGCCGCTTTCAACGGCCTTAATGGCCGCCTCCGCAAGAGGAGCCACCTTTACGAACCACTGGTCGGAAAGATACGGCTCTATTTCCGTCTTGCAGCGATAGCATTTGCCTACATTGTTCCCGTAATCCTCAATTTTTTCGATAAAGCCTTTTTCTTCCAGCTCTGCCACGATCTTTGCGCGCGCCTTGATCCTGTCAAGCCCCTGATATCCACCGAGACGGGCCTTTTCATCTTCCGCCAGATCTTCAAGGGTGACCTTTCCGTCAGGGGTCAGGATATTGATCTTAGGTAAATTGTGGCGGACGGCCATCTCAAAATCGTTGGGATCGTGGGCAGGCGTCACTTTTACCGCGCCGGTCCCGAAAGCCGGGTCCACAAAATCATCTTTTATCACCGGTATCTTCCTGTCTGCCAGAGGAAGCACAAGCATCTTTTTCGCAATATGCGAATACCTTTCGTCTGAAGGGTTTACCGCGACCGCGGTATCTCCCAGCATCGTCTCGGGCCGTGTAGTTGCCACGGCAACAAAGGAATCCGTACCGTCGATCCTGTATCTTATATGCCAGAGGCTGCCTTTTTTGCTCTCATGCTCTACCTCTATATCGGATATTGCCGTAGTGCACCTGGGACACCAGTTGACCATCCGCTTGCCCTTGTAGATCAGGCCTTCCTTATACAAAGACACAAAGGCTTTACGCACGGCCCTGGAAAGCCCCTCGTCCATCGTAAAACGCTCCCTGCTCCAGTCACAGGAAGCCCCCAGCCTGCGCAGCTGGCGCGTGATATTTCCGCCGTATTGCTCTTTCCACTCCCAGACTTTCTTTAGGAACTCTTCCCTTCCGAGGTCTTCTTTTTTAACGCCATCTTTGAGAAGGGATTTTTCCACAACATTCTGCGTGGCTATGCCCGCATGGTCCGTGCCGGGAAGCCAAAGGACCCTAAATCCTCGCATGCGCTTATACCGGGCCAGGATATCCTGCAAGGTGTTGTCCAAGGCATGTCCCATGTGCAGGGAGCCGGTTACATTAGGGGGAGGAATAACGATGGAAAATGGTTCTGCGGAAGGAGCTGAATTGACCTCTGGAGAAAAAAATCCGCCCTCCTCCCACTTTTTATACCACTTTTCTTCTATGCCTTTTGGTTCGTAGGCTTTCTGCATTTCATTGTTCATAGGTAGTTCTCGATGACCCTCGAGCCGTCCCAGTCCTTAAGCTTAAGATATGCCTGCATCCCCTCGAATGAGGCGTCTTTTGGTATAAGACCTATGATCTCACAGTCCTGCACAGAGAGGCTGCGTTTTGCCGCTTCAGCCTTTACCGCATCAAATACAGTCTTGATAGATGAAGCCCTGTAATTAACTATGTTAAGCGATACCTGGGCGGTTTTTCGGCTTTCAAGATAAAGCCCGATTGCTCGGACGCCTTTGAGGCCTCCGTTCTTTTCTCTGACCGAAGCCGCAATGGCCTTTGCATCCTCAAGAGAGCCTTTATTTAGGTTTATATTGAAGGCGATCAGAATATCCCTGGCCCCGACTGCCACGGCCCCGGCGGTTGGATGAAGCCTGGAAGGGCCGAAATCCGGCCTGCCTTCCACTGTGCAGATGCGGCTGCCCACGCCTTTGATGCCTCCGCGCCTTACAAAATGCAGCTCATTTCTTTCCGGGCGCTTTGCAATGTTCCCGTAGATATATACAGGGACATTAAGCTGTGAAGCGATCTTTTCAGAAAGCTCGTTCCTCAGCCTGACGCAGTCGTTGAACGTGGCTCTCTTTATGGGAATAAAAGGGATCACATCGGCTACCCCCATGCAGGGATGCTCCCCTTCATGCTTTCTGATATCTATTGTTTCCACTGCTTTTTTTATGCCCTGATAAACCGATTCTTTGAGGTCGCTGCCCTCTCCGAAGAGCGTTACCACCAGACGGCCGTGGTCAAGATCGAACGAGTGGTCAGCGATGACGACTGAGGGGCCGGCGCTTCGCATAGCGCTGACTATAAGTTCGGCACTTGACGGGTCTTTGCCGATACTGAAGTTAGGAACGCATTCTATTACTTTTTCAGGCAAATAATATCCCCTGATCTATCCCAGGCTTATCCTCGACATCTTTTTCTTTTTTAATTTGATCAAAATAGCGGTCAAGCTCCTCGCCTTCGATGACCTCCTTTTCGCGGAGGTCCTTGGATATAAGTATCAGCTTGTCCTTGTTCTTTATAAGCAGCTTTTTTGCTTTTTCATAGCATCTGCGGATTATGTCGTCTATCTCTTTATCAATAAGGTCCGCTGTCTTTTCGCCGTAATCTTTGTGCTCCGAAAAATCCCTGCCGAGAAAAACCTGCTTGCTCGGCTTGCCGAATGTTCTGGGCCCCAGGGACCCCATGCCGTATTCGCACACCATTCTGCGCACCAGCTCCGTTGTCTTTTCGAGGTCGTTGTGAGCTCCGGAAGTAAGCTCGCCGAAAGCTATCTCTTCGGCCACTCTTCCGCCAAGCATTACCA
>Ga0209096_1000453_pt1 | contig 56073 bp, 49 predicted proteins | sample AD_UKC034_MetaG_FD_184407 | JGI IMG/M metagenome (GOLD analysis project Ga0209096, IMG submission 184407) | Active sludge microbial communities of municipal wastewater-treating anaerobic digesters from USA - AD_UKC034_MetaG (SPAdes) (version 2) | ecosystem: Engineered > Bioreactor > Anaerobic >...
GCAGCGTGCCATTGATGTTCGTTGTCCCCGCGTTCCGCCACTCCGCCTTCGCCAGGTAGAACCCGCCAGCCCCCACCGTCGTGAACACCCCCTCGCTGCTCGACACGCTCTGGCACTCCGCCGACGCCCCAATCGGCACGTTCCCCGTGCTTGTCACCGCCACCTGGAGGCTGTTGGTGAGGTACAGCACGTTCGTCGTGCCGTAGTTCGTGTTCACGTTCACCGCCAACTGCCCGCACTGGTGCACCGTGAGGTGTTCTCCTTGCGCCCGGAAACTGTACCCCTCGATCGCCTTCCCCGTGTCGTGCACCAGCACGTTCCGCAATGCCAACTCCGTGTAATTCGTCCCGTTCCCCTCGAGCAGGATCGATGTCCCGCACCGCACCAGCTGCGCGTGGCTCACGCTCGCGCTCCCCGCGCTCCCCGCGTCAAACCACAGCCCCACCTGCGCGTGAGCGATCCGCAGGTCATGCAGCGCCTGCCCGCTGCTCTTGATCCTCAACGCCGGGTTCCCGCAGTAGTTCGTGTACGGATTGCCCGTCGAACCGCTGATCGTTGTCCCAATCGAGTTGTCATGCATCGACGTGAACACCGCCGGCCGCCACGGCCCCGTCGCGCAGTCCACCGGCCCATGGCACACCACCGTCGCTCCAGTGCTCGATCCAAATTTCAAAACCGCGCCCCCACGGATCCGCGTCGTTTCGTACAAATCCACCGTCCCGAGCACCGCGTACGTGGTGTCCCCGGAAAACGTGTAATTGGTGTGCGAACTGTTGAAGTTCGAGTAATCCAGCACCACCCCCGGCCCCCGGCTCGATGCCAAGACGCCGGCTCCCCCGGTCTTCGCCTGTGCCCAACCCTCGATGCCTCCCCCCGGCACCCGCACGCCTCGACCCTCGAACCGCGGCGCCTCCGTCTGGGCCTGCGCCCCGCTCGACCCCGGCCCCAGCACCGGCAACTCCCAGCCCTCAGCCGTCCGAACCCTTTTCCCCGCCGCCGCCGTCCTTTGCACCTTCCCCCGCACCCCCTCGATCCGCGCCTCCCCAGGCATCGGCAGCCCCTCGAGCAACGGCCCCAGCGCCTCGTACTCGACCGACTCGATCAGAAACTGCCGGCCCTCGAGCTTCTCCCAACTCTTCCGGATCCGTACCCGCGCCCCGCTGCCCCCGCCCTCGACCCCGAACGCCACCCCTTCCCCCACCGTCATCGCCCCAAACCGCAAGTCCCAATCCCCCGATCCCGCAACCACCTCCGGCTCCGGCGCCTCGTAAAACTCGCTCAACACCACCACCCGCGCCCGCAACGGATCCATCCCCGCCGCCACCACCAGCTCCGGCGGAATCTGTTCCCGCAGAATTATGTTCTGTTCGAATGACCGCTCCGTCAGCCGGTAGCCGATGTCGCCGGGAGAAAGCCCCTCGAACGCATCCCGGTAGAGCACCTCGTTCGCCGCCACCCATTCCGCTTCGCACCCCCGCACCTCCCCCAGCATCACGCTCCTACCCGTCCCAGGATCCACCAGCGCCAACCCCACCGGCCGCGACCGCAGCCTCAGCCCATCGGGCGTCAGCAGGTCCACTGACCCCTCGACCCTTAAGTCCGGCCCCAGAATCACCTGGTGCTGCGTCTGCCGCGCGATGAAGTAGCCCTCGGCCGTCCGTTCGAACTCCGCCTTCGCCGGCACGTACCCGCCACGCTCGGCATCCAGCCGGTTGAGCCCCGTGGCCACTTCCACGTAGGAACGCACCTCCTCCTCGATCGCCCCCGAGAGTGACCCACCACCCGCACCACCTGGTTCCAGCGCCGATGATGCGGCCCCGCCTCGACCAGCACTGGATCCGAGGCGAGCGTGGGATTGGGCTGTGGGAACGCGGACACCCCGCCCAGGAATACCGTGCTCAGGAGGACGGGGAGAAGAAACGGTCTCATGACGACGAGAGGCGGCCGCGACCGGGCCGATGCCGCAGCGTGCCTTGGGCTTTGATATTGCGTACTGCTTCGCTCCGCTGCCGGGCGAAGTCAAGGGACAATCGTGCGTGCGGGACGGTGCCGCAGTCCGAGGCGATCGCTGGCCGGCACAGCGTGAGCGGAGAGTTGGACACGGTTTGCCTCCAGAAACAAAAGGCCGCCAAAACGCGCAGACGGCGCAAGAAGGCGATCGCGAGAGTCTCGATCTTGCGCGTCTTGAGCCTCTTCGCGGCCATCCCCCTCCTTTTCGCGGCTCCGGTTGCGGCGGCACTCGAACCGTCCTCGCACGGAAGCCATCGGCCACGTCGCCGCCGGGCCTTGAACCCGCCCTCATCCGGCCCTCTCCAGCGCCGAAATGTTTGGCGATTGTTTGGTTCCTTTTCAGAGCTTTTCAGAGCTTTTCAAACCTTTTCACGGAACGGCGTCGATTCAAGAATCGTGCCAAAACCGGGGATAACCCGCTGGAAGTCAGTGGCGTAAGTGGTTGATGATCAACGACTGTCGGTTGCGGTGGCGGTTTGCGAAAAGGTGGGCGTAGGATTATCCGTCTGAAGGTCTGAAGTTCAGTTTCTCTTGTCCCCCCAGCGCCATATTGCAGCAATCCCCGTCGTGGGGGCCTCTTCGTGGGCGGTCAGACAGAAGCCGCGAAGAGAGGTGCGAACCGCCAAGAGGAGAAGGCGCAATAGGGAGAAGGCTCCGGGTGGGGAGAGCCAGCTGGGTCTTCATGACCTGAGGACTCGTTTCTCGCAACCTCTGGACGGGTCCACACCCCATCTCAGGCGATCACTCTCCACTCGACACTTGCCGCCAGCTTCTCGAAACTCGGCAAGGCATGGCACGTCTCGTCCTTGAGCACGTCACCCGGCGTTTCCCCGGCGTCGGAGACAGTTCGGTTGCAGCGGTGTCGGATGTGACGCTAGACGTGGCGGACGGTGAGTTGGTGGTGCTGGTGGGACCTTCCGGGGCCGGGAAATCGACGCTGCTCCGCCTCATTGCCGGCCTCGATCAGCCTACGGAGGGCATCCTTCGCATCGGGGATCGCGTCGTCAATTCGGTCGAGCCGGAGGGGCGCGACGTAGCGATGGTTTTTCAGCATCATGCGTTGTATCCCCACCTGACGGTGTTCGAGAATCTGGCGTTCGGGCTCCGTCTGTTGAAGCGCCCCCGCGTGGAGATCCAACAGAAGATCACGGACGCCGCCGAGACTCTGGAGTTGGGGAGTCTACTGCACCGCCTACCGAGCACGCTGTCCGGCGGCGAGCGCCAGCGGGTGGCCTTGGGTCGCGCCCTGGTCCGAAACCCCGGCGTGCTCCTGCTCGATGAGCCGCTCGCCAACCTCGATGCCTCGATGCGCAGCGACCTCCGCCGTGAAATCAAGCGCCTCCAGGCGCGCCTTCGACCCACCATGATCTACGTGACGCATGACCAGGTCGAAGCCATGACACTCGGTCAGCGGATCGTCGTCCTCCGCCACGGACGGGTCCAGCAGGATGCCGAACCCCTGCGCATCTACTTCTCACCAGCCAACCTGTTTGTCGCCGGTTTCATCGGCTCCCCCCCCCTGAACCAGGTGCCGGGGACGCTTCGCCGTGCGGACACCGGTTGGCGTTTCACCGCCCGAACGGCTGCCGGAATTCCGGCGGTCGACCTTCCCCTTCCCCCACAGATCTCTTTCAGCAACGAACCGGAGACAGGAATGGCGGTCGTTCTCGGCCTCCGCCCCGAGCACATCTCGAGAGCACCCTCCTCCGGGTCGATCAGCGAACCCTGGACCCTGAAGGCGCGAGTCGAGTTCCTCGAGCCACTCGGCCCGGAGACGCTGGTTCATCTTGTCTCGCCCCTCGGTCCCTTGGTGGCCCGATGGACAGGCGCCTCACAGCCCGCCGAAACCCGGGAGTACCCAGTCCGGCTTGATCTCGAGCACGCCCTGTTCTTCTCGGCTGCGACTGGAGAAGCCCTCCGCCAGCGCACACCCGCCGGCCCCCAACCGGGATTCCCCCAGTGAAACCGCACGCGTCAACGGAGCGATTCGTCCCGGCCAGCCACCTTCTGGCGTTAGGCCTGCTTCTGGCCATGCTGTGGGGCACCGGTTGCCGCCATCGCCAACCGCCCATCACTCCGCTCCGTCCCATTCCTGCGGGGGAACCCACCCCTCCTGTCGCCCCACCCCCGCCGCCTCCAAGCCTGCCGCCCCCCGACATCCCCCCTCCAGTCCCCGTGCCCACGGTGCTCAAGACCGCCGGTCAGGGTTGGATCCCCGTCGAGGTCTGGGCGGCCGAAGTGGGGCTCGGCATGCCGGTCACCTCCGGCGATGGAACCAACACCGTGTTCCTCCTGCCGCACCTCGAGAGCGAATTGGCACTGCCCCTGGGCCGACAGCAGGCCCGCTGGCGGCAAGCCGAATTCTGGCTCGGCTTCCCGATCCGCCGGGTTGGCGGTGTTCCCTGCATCCACGCGGAGGACGCCAACCGGACGGTATGGCCGCTCCTGACCGACGACGGCCAACCTCTGGCGGGGACCAACCGGGTGATCGTCCTCGATCCGGGGCACGGCGGGGCCAATCCAGGGGCGGTTTCGGAAGCCGCGGGCCTCAAGGAGAAGAACCTGACGCTGGATTGGGCCCTGCGCGCCAAACGCCTGCTCGAAGCCAAGGGCTGGGAGGTTCACCTCACCCGCACCAACGACACGGACTGCACACTCGCCCAGCGCGTGGCCACCGCCGATCGCCACGGGGCCGGTCTCTTCTTGAGCCTTCACTTCAACGACTCGAGTAATCCCGGCAACCGATCCGGCATCGAAACCTACTGCCTCACCCCCAACGGCTTGCCGTCGAGCATTACCCGCGGATTCGCCGACGACACGTCGGAATCTTGCCCCAATCATGCGTTCGATGATCTGAACCTCCGGCTTGCGATGCGGGTCCACAAAGCCCTCGTGCGGCGGACGGGAAGCCCTGATCGAGGAGTCCGCCGCGCCCGTTTCATGGGCGTCCTCCGCACGCAACAACGCCCCGCCGTGCTCATCGAGGGCGGTTACCTCTCGGACCGCCATGACGCAGGCTTGATCGCTTCGGGGGAATACCGGCAGAAACTGGCGGAAGCGCTCGAGGAAGCGCTGGGCAGCCCTCCCTAGAGTCCTCGACTTGTGGAATATGTGGCAAACAGGTCAAGCTTGGTCCCTGCCGTTCCCAACCCGCTCCCCCCGCCTCCGAGGACTCTACATTAGCGAGGCGCGGAAGAGGGGATCCGAAAAGGCAGGAAGGCTTGATGAGATCGCGGACTTCGTTAGGTCTGAGGCGGCTCCTCGCTAGCGGATCGAGGGTTGGTAGCTCGCCGGCGCGATCGCACCCCCGAGTCGGCCAGGGGCAAAGGCCCGAAACGGATCCGGATACCCGGCGCTGAACACCGGCGCCGTGCTGGGCATCGGTTGGTTCCGGGGCGCCCGACGGACCGCATAAGACTGCCACCCGGCCAATTCATGCGGCCCGGGCAGATGCTCCCGCATGGCCTGGGCCTGCCAGGACTGCCGGACGAGATCCCGCGACGCGCTGAACCCGAGAAGGTACGTGCAGCTCACCAGCACCGCAAAGAGTCCCAAGGCCGCGGGCCGAAGCTGAAATCCGGCCAGCAAGCCGCCCAGCCAACCCAGGGCGTCCGGTTCCGGCTGCTCGATCAACCGGCACTGAATCCTGCCTGGCAATCGGTCGAAATAACCAGGCGGCGGCCGCTCATGGCGCTTGAGCGCCAGCAACCGCTGCAACGACCGGCATTGAGAATCCCCCGGGTCCATGTCACTTCAAGTAGTCAGACAGGTAGGCCTGCAACTGCTGGCGCGCGTAGAACAACCTCGACCGCACCGTGCCCACGTTGCAGCCCATGATCGCTGCAATCTCCTCGTGGGGCAACCCCTGTATGTCATGCAAGGTTACCACCAGTCTGTGGGGTTCCGACAGCTTCTGCATGGCCGTGTTCAATTTCTCCTGCAGCTCCGCCAGATTGACCTCGCGCCGGGGCGTCCGCTCCGAGATCAGCGACACCAGGTCGGGATCGTGCTCCACGTTGAAATCCAAGTCGTTCAAGCTGAGGTGACCGGCCGGGTTCCGACTCTTCCGCTGCTTCAGGAAGTTGATGGTCTTGTTCACCGCAATCCGATAAAGCCAAGTGAAAAAACTCGAGTCCCCCTTGAATGACTTCAGCGCCCGAAACGCCTTGATAAAACTCTCCTGCGTCAAATCATCGGCATCCTCATGATTGGACGTCATGTGGTAAATGGTCGCATACAGGCGCTCCTGATGGCGCCGCACCAAGGCGTCGAACGCCTCGGAATCGCCCGCCTGCGCTCGCCGGACCAACTCGCCGTCGTCAACCGGCGGAGCCGCCGGCGGGATCTCTGCCGAGGGTGGCGCGAGGGCAGGCATGGGGAGCCGGGGTTCTCGGCGACGTCAATGAGCCGGGGGGCGCCGCCCATCGAGCGCCGCCGCCTGCTGAATCAGATACTCAGTCACCGCTTTGAGCGATGCCACGCCCGGCCCCGCCGGCAGCCCCGTGAGCGCCCGCCGCGCCGATCGGCAAAGCGACTGCAACACGCCCGCCGCCTCCGCAAAAGCCCCGTGTCGGTCAAGGAACTCGAGCAACTTCGGCAGATGCCGCGGCTGCCAGGACCCAAGCCATTCCCGGGCCTCCGCGCTCTCCGCCGCCGTGGCCCGTTCCAAAGCCACAATCACGGGCAGCGTCACCTTGCCCACCGCAAGGTCTGTCCCCAGAGATTTCCCCACCGCACGCTCCTCGCCGAACAGGTCCAGACAGTCGTCGTACACCTGGTAGGCCGTCCCCAAAGCCAGGCCGTACTCTCGCAACGCCCGTTGCTCGAACTCCCCCGCGCCGCTCAGTTGCGCCCCCAATTCGCACGAAAGCGCAAATAACTCCGCCGTTTTCATGCGGAGGATCCGGAAGTATTCCTCGCGGCTGAGGCTGATCTGACCCTCCTGGAGCGTCTGCAGCGTCTCGCCGCTGCAGACCGTGCGCGTTGCCGCCGCCACGGCCCGGCACACATCCGGGGTCGGAAACCCCGCCGCCAACTGCAGCGCGTGCGCAAAAAGGCAGTCGCCGGCCAATACCGCCAGCGCGTTGCCCATCTGGGCCGCCAGCGTCAGGCGCCGACGCCGGATCCGAGCCTCGTCCATGACGTCGTCATGAATGAGCGTCGCCACGTGGACGATCTCGATGATCGTGGCGACGGTGACCAGCGAGTCGTTCAACCCGCCGGTGGCCTCGGCGCTGAGCGCCACCAGTGCCGGCCGCAGTTGCTTCCCCTGGTGCGTCAGGGCATCCCTTACAATCCCGGCTATCTCCGGTTCAAACGCGTCCACCTGCTCCGCCAAACGAAGATTCACCGTCTCGAGAAACGGCTCGACCGGGGCCACAATGGGTTCCCAGGCGGCCGACCTCTCACGGGAGGAGACGACGACGGGGCAGACGCCCGCCGCTTTGCTTCCTGCGACCAGCATGTGAGCAGAATCTAAGTTTCGCGGGGGAACAAGTCAAACGCTTATGGCCCACCGACTTGTCCCTGGTGCGCGGATGCGCTATAGTCCTCGCCGTCAGGAAGGAGGTTGTTCGCATGTTCCACGCCCCAGCCGGTGTCCGCCCGTCGTCATCGTGCCATGCCGTGAAACCGGCCCGCACTCATCACCCGCGCGCGGCCCTCACGTTGGTCGAATTGCTCCTCGGCATCACCCTGCTCGCCATCCTCGCCGCCCTCGCCGCCCCTGCGCTGGCCAGGGCCAGGAACCGTGTCCAGGGTGCAGTCTGCTCCAATCACCTGCGCCAGTGGGGCTTGGCCACCCACTTGTACACGCTCGATCACGATGATTTTCTGCCCCCGGACGGCACCCCGAATCCCGGTCCATCCTCGACAAACCAGGGATGGTACATCGCGCTGCCCCGGCAGCTCGGCCTTGCGGCCTACCACACGATGCCGTGGCGCACGAACCCCGCGGTCAACCCCGGCCCCAGCATCTGGCTCTGCCCATCAAACACCCGACGCAGCAACGGCCGAAACCTCTTCCACTACTGCCTCAATGAGCACGTCAACGGCACCGGGGAGAATGATCGCCCGGTCCGTCTCACCCCGCTCCAGGAGCCCGCGTCCCTGGTCTGGTTGTTCGACTCCAAGAACCTGCCGGCCGTCGGCGACTGGTCCTATGTCCACACCAACCTCCACGCCCGCGGCGCCCAGTTCCTGTTCCTCGACGGCCATGTCGCTCGATTCCAGCAGGCCGCCTCCTGGGATCCCGTAACCGGACGCGCCCGGACCAACCACCCGGCCCTCCGCTGGATCCCGTGATCACACGCTCCGGTGCAGCCCCCGTCCCGGATCCTCGCCTAACGCCTGCGGCGCGAACGTGGGCCGTCGGCTCCTGGTGGGTCTTGGCCTTGATCGGCGCGTGTGGTGTCGGCTCCGGGGAGGGGATGGGCCCGCCCGGGGGCGGGCTTCCAAATCCGCGAAAACCCCGGACTGGGCGGCGCAAGGCGCCTGGTCCAGTCCAGAAGGTTGAGCCGCAAGGGACGCTGACGCGCGGATTTGGGCCCCCGTCGAATCCCATTGCGAGTCTCCAGCCTCTCTGAAACTCTCGGATCATGCTTCGGAAACCTGCGAAACCCGACACCGGCTGCAGCCCGGTCAGGTCAGCGCGCATGCGCTGGAGGATGGCGAGTCTGGCGAGATGCGCCTCGCTCGGAATCGGGATCGCCATGCTCCGGCTCCTGCCGGGACCGCACGCCGCCGACCTCGCCGCCCGGGCCGTCGACTTCAAACGACAACTCGAGGATCGCGTTCTGCCCTACTGGTACGACACCACCGTCGACTGGCAATGGGGCGGATACCGACTCGCCGACGACGCCGCCCGGAAGGTGCCTCCCGCCACCGAGAAGCAGGTCGTTAGCCAAGCCCGCATGGTCTGGGGCTTCGCACACGCTCACCTCCACGGATACCGCGACCCCCGCCGCGATTACCTGAAGGCCGCACGCCAGGGTTATGAATTCCTCATCCACCGCTTCCTGGACCGCGAGCGGGGCGGGTACTTCTGGAAAACAGACCTCGAGGGCAACCCCGTCAATGATCGCAAATACCTGTACGGGGAAGCCTTCGTCGTCTACGCCCTCGTCGAATACCACCGGGCCTCCGGCGATCCGCAGGCCCTCGCCCATGCCATGGACCTTTACCGCCTGCTCCAGCAGGCGGCCCACGACCCCAAGCACGGCGGCTGGGGCGAGCACTTCGAGCGGGATTGGACGCTCATCCACCAGCAGGACGCCCGGATCGAGGTCGAACGCGCAGGACTCAAGAGCGCCAATGCCCATCTGCACTGGATGGAGGCCCTGGCTGAGCTCTTCGAGGTCTCACGGGATCCCGCCGTCCGTCGCTCTCTCGCGGAAGCCCTCCGCGTGAATCAACAGTGGTTCTACCCCAGGAAAGCCGGCAACGCGCAGTTCCACCGGAAACCCGACTGGGGCCGGGTCGAGGATCCCCAGAGCGCCGGCCTATCCTACGGCCATAACGTCGAGTTCGCCTGGCTCATGGTCCGCGCCCAGCAGGTCCTGGGCCGAAAACCAGCCTGGCGGCACTTCGACGCCATCCTCGATCACGCGCTCCAATTCGGAACCGACCACGAACGCGGCGGTCTCTACAATCGCGGCTATGACGATCGACCGGCCACCGACACCGCCAAAGTCTGGTGGGCCCAGGCGGAAATGATGGCGGCTCTCAACGATCGGTTGCGTCACCAATACACCCCCCCTCTCGAAGCAACTCTCGACCGACTCGTTCAGTTCCTCGTTGACCACCAAATCCAGGCCGCGGACGGCATCTGGCTCGACACCGTTGCCGCCGACGGCCGTCCCGTGAGCACCAGCAAAGCCCACCTCTGGAAGGCCAATTACCACGACCTCCGCGCCCTCGTGAAGTTCATCCAGGCATTTCACCCGGACTCCCCGCACCGGATCGCCACCCCGCCCCCCCGCCGGGGCGCCCGCTGATACGGTCGGAGCGGGGCCGGAGCCGCATGCGCCGGGCTCACCCGGCGACACCCCAGCCAGCGCCGCCACGACGGCCGCCAACGACGCGTCTCCGCCACCAGCGCCAGCCGCGCCCGGTGGGCTTGGGCGACCGGATCGGGCGCCTCGACAACCCGCTCGGCCTCGGGAACTCTGGGTGCCTGCCGCGCCACGCCCAGGACCATTCCCACCGCCGCCAGCAGACACACCATGTCCGATCCCCCGTAGCTGACAAACGGCAGCGGTATGCCCTTGTTCGGCAGGCTCGCCGTCGCCACCCCAATATTCACCAGAGCCTGCAAGGTGATCAGGGTCGTCAACCCGCCGACCAGCAGACGGGCAAACGGATCCGCCACCCGCCACACCATCCGCATTCCACAAGCGAAGATCGTTGCGTACATCGCCAATACGAACGAAGTCCCGACAAACCCAAGCTCCTCGCCAATCAGGGAGAAAACGAAGTCCGTCTGCTGCTCCGGGACAAAGCCGAACTTGTGGCTGCCCCCCCCGACCCGGCTCCCCCACAGCCCCCCCACGCCCAGCGACAGCAAGGAATGCCACTGTTGCCAACCGGGACCATCTGCGTACTTCTCGAGATCCCAGAAGCAAAGGAGCCGGAGCTTCCGGCCGGGATCGAGCTTCACCAGCAACGCCAGCACCGCCGCCCCCAGCGGCACCAAAGGCAGGACAAACACCAACCGCGTCCCCGCCACCAGCAGCATCACGGTGCCCGTCCCCGCCAGCAACAGGGCCGTCCCCCAGTCCTGCTCGACAAACACCAGTCCCGCCACCAGCCCGATCACCGCCATCGGCTTCAGAAAACCAGCCCGAAAACTCCGCAGACACCCGGCCCGTGCCGCCGCGTAGGCCGCCACCCACAGTGGGAGGATCAGCTTGGCCAGCTCCGAAGGTTGCCCGCCAAACCGAAACCACCGCCGCTCGCCGTTGACTTTCTCCCCCACGCCGGGGATCAGGACTGCGACGAGCAGCAGCACGGCCGCTCCCAGCAGGAGCCGATGGACCCGCGGGTCCTTCAGCCAGCGGTAGGGGATCAAGGTGGCCCCCACGCCCGCCGCCAGCCCGCAGCCAAGCCAGAGCAGGTGCGCCCTCCACCGCGCCGCCTCCCATTGCGTCACCGTCGCGCTGTCGATCATCACCACGCCCACCGTCAACAACGCCCCCACCGCACACGCCATCGCCACGGACTCCGCCTTCATCGCGTCCTCCCCGGATTGCGCGACGCCGACGCCACCGTGACGCCCTTGTCCGGAGCAATCCCGAGAACCGGCGCCATCGCAGCCGCCAGCTCCCGAAACACCGGGGCGCACACGTCGCCGCCATAATACCCCTGACTCGGCTCGTCGAACACCACCGAGATCACCACCTGCGGACGCGACGCTGGAAAACAGCCCACGTACCAGGCCGTATATGCCCCCCGGATGTACCCCTCCTTGTTCGACTTCGCCGCCGTACCCGTCTTGCCCAGCGACCGGTGGTCGGGCAGCACGGCTCTCGATCCCGTGCCCTGCGCGCTCGCGACGCCTTCCATCGCAACCTGCACGGCCCGGGCCACCTCCGGCCGGATCACCTGCCGACCAGGACGCGCCGGAAACCGTTCGACAATCCCTCCCGCAGGCGATTCAACGCCACGCACCAATCGCGGCGGAACCAAACAGCCGTCGTTGGCAATGGCGGCAGCAATCAGCGTGAGCTGCAACTGACTGAGGGCAACCCCCTGCCCGATCCCGGCCCGGGTCTTCGTGTGATCCGTCCACTCCGCCGGCGGCGGCACCCAGCCCGCCGTCTCACCCGGCAACCCCAGCCCCGTCAACTGGCCAACCCCAAACCCGGTGATGTAGCGATACATCCGCTCCGGTCCAAGCTCGATCGCCAGCTTCGCAAACGCGATGTTCGACGACTTCATGAAAGCCACCAGCACCGTCAGCGTGCCGTAGGGATGGCTGTCCCGCAGGTGCACCCCGCGGTAGACGAAATGCCCGTGCTCGCAGTCCAACAGCCGGTTCAGCGTCGCTATCCCCTCGTTCAACGCCGCCGCCAGGGTCACGATCTTGAAGGTCGACCCGGGTTCGAGCCGGTCACCCAACGCATGGTTGAACCAAATGTCCGATGGCCCCCACCCCGGAGCCAACAGACTCGGTTGCGGCCAGCTCGCCCAAACCAGGATCTCCCCGGTCTGCGGCACGATCGCGAGGATGCTCGCGCTTCGCGGCCGGCGCTCGGCCACCGCCTCCCCCAGAATCCGCTCGGCCACCTGCTGCAGCCGCGTGTCAAGGGTCAATACCACGTGGTTGCCGTCCACCGATGGCGTATTCTGAACCCGACGGAACGGCAGCTCCGCACCCCCGGCGTCCTTCTCCGAAACGCAAATCCCCCGCTGCCCCGTCAGCTGCCGGTCGAAGGCGCGCTCGACACCACAGGCGCCCTCCCATCCCACACCCCCCTCCCGCCGCCGCGGGAAACCCAGCACCGTGCTGCACAGGTTCGTGAAAGGATAGACGCGAATCTGGTCGTCCTCGCCATACACCACCCGCCGCCTCACGCGCGCCAGCGCCGCTTCCTCCCGCCGTGTCCGCCGGGATTGCGGAAACTCGAAGGTCGCCTGCGCCAGAGCATTGGTCAGCGCATCCCACTCCGGCAACGACACCTGCCGCCGCAATACCACCGAGCGGGCGCGCTGCCCCCCCTTCGAGCCCGCCGCCACCGCCAAAGGAGCGCGCAGCATCCCCGCCACCGCCGAAGCCGGCAAACCCAGGTGCGGCGCCAGCACTGCGCTCACCGGTTCAATCCGCGAGGCACAAACTGAGAGATCGGCGTAAACGGTCTTCACGGGCATGCTCACCGCCACCGGAACCCCCGCCCGATCCCGAATCTCCCCACGCCATGGTTCGGCAAACCGCCGGGTCTTCGTATACCGCTCCGCCTTCGCCCGCAGGACGTCGCCGTCCACGAGCTGTGTCTTCGCCAGCCGGCATTCCAACGCCACAAAAGCCCCCGCCACCAGCGCCACCAACCCTCCCATCCGCAGGAGAAAATTCGGATCGACCATAGCCGCCTCCGTTGGTTCCAGGAATCCGCTTCGGCCCTCAGATCCGGCCCGGCGTCCGCACCCGCGGGCGCGCCGCCGAGGCCTGCAGCATCCCGGCTTGCCCCCGACCCGCCTGCAGGGCCAGCATCCCGTTCATGGCGCGATTCACCATCGCCAGCTCGCGGTTGCGTTGTTCTGCCTGCCGCAGTTGCATGGACATCCGATAGGCCACCCGCTGGTGCTGCACCCGATCGAGCGCGATCACCCCACCCGCGACCACGGCACAGAGCAGGACCGCCGAACTCCACGCCACCCATCGGCCTGCCCTCCCCCACGACGCCGACGAACGCGCCGGACTCGAACCCGGCACCCACGCCACCGGGTCCGCCATGGACGCCACCGCCCTCGTCGTCGCCCCCGGCAAAGGCCGCCATTTACGATTCAGTCGATACGGATTCCCGTCCGGCACACGAACACACAGCTCCGGATTCAACACCAGGATCGATGAGGCACTCATAACGTGATTCGTTGAAACGCTTCCGCCGCCAGTTTCCGGTTCTCCTCCTCGACCTCCGCATAGCGCCCGGGACTCCAGATCTCAAAGCGATCCAGCATCCCGATCAACAGGACTTCATCCTCCAATCCCGCGCCCCCCACGAGCGGCTCGGTCAAGGGCAGCCGACCCACCTTGTCCAGGCTCTCGTAAGAATGCGTCGACCCAATCTGCCGCAACAACGCCGTCGTCCCCGGGTCCGACAGCGAGTGCTTCCGGAGATTCCCAACCATGTCGCCCCATCGCTCCGGAGGCAAAACCAGCAAATGACGATCGACACCGATCGGCCATTGGATTATATAGAACGTGTTGGGTGAACCAGGTGCGCGCCACCTGGAGGGTAAGGAAAGCCGATGGCTCCGATCCAAAACATGCCGAAAGCGCCCGCAGTACATTGCGGGAGCCCCGGGTACGCTCAGGTTCGTTGTCATCGCCACACGGTCCGGGCTCATCCCCGTTCATCCCCGAAAAACCCTGACCGCTCCTAATTTAAACCCATTCATCCCCAAACGGGAGAACCAGTTGTCCACCGGTCCCGGGCGTTTCTTCTCTCCGGAACCGAGTTATTCACATCGAAAAGGGTTGTCTTCCCGCCCCGGCGCCTTAGCGTAGTTCCTCAGCCGATGAAGACGTTCGCCGAGCTCGGGTACCCCGGCCGACTGGTCGCCGTCGAGGGCATCGACGGCTCGGGCAAGTCCACGCAGATCTACCTCCTCCAGCGCTGGCTCGAACAACAGGGACTCAAGGTCTTCTTCAGCGAGTGGAACTCCTCCGAGTTGGTCAAGAGCGCCACCAGCAAGGGGAAGAAGACCAACCTCCTGACCCCCACCACCTTCAGCCTGATCCACGCCACCGATTTCGCGGATCGCTACGAGCGGCAACTGGTGCCGTTGTTGAGAGCGGGCTACCTCGTTCTGTGCGACCGCTACATCTTCACCGCCTTCGCCCGGGATGTGGTGCGCGGTTGTCCCCCCCCGTGGGTCCGGGGCCTCTACAGCTTCGTGGCGCTGCCGGATCTCACGTTCTTCTTCAAGGCGCAGCTCGAAGTCTCCCTCCGCCGGATCCTCGAGGGCCGCCCCCAACTCAAGTACTTCGAGGCAGGCATGGACCTCCGGCTCTCCCAGGATCCCTACGAGAGCTTCCGCATCTTTCAGGGCCGTCTCCTGGAACAGTACCTGGCCATGAGCACCGAGTTCCGATTCCGGATCATCGACGCCAACCAGCGCGTCGAGGCGCAGCAGACGGTGCTCCGCCAGGTGGTGGCCGATCAGATTCCGCTCGCCGGCTACCGGGCTCCGAACCGCTGAAGTCCCATGGCCAAACCCCGCGCAACGCATCGTGCCCCCGTCCCGCCGCCGGCGCACCGGCCGGCCGCCGCCCACGTCGTGGTGCCCAAGCCCACCCCCAAGAGCTTCTACGGACACGGCATCCCCGGCTGCGACGTCTCGCAGCTCACCGGCAAGCTGATCGTGATGGAAGGCGCCGACGGCTCGGGACGATCAACGCAAATCAGCCGCCTGGTCACCTGGCTCGAGGCCCATGGACACGCCACGGTCCAGGTCGGCCTCAAGCGGTCCACCCTGGTCAGCGAGGAATTGAGCCGCGCCCAGGCTGGCAATGTGCTGAGCCGAATGACGCTCAGCCTCTTCTACGCCACCGATTTCGCCGACCAACTCGAGAATGTCATCCTGCCGGCCCTCAAGGCCGGCTTCATGGTGCTGGCCGACCGCTACATCTACACCCTCATGGCCCGCGACCTGGTACGGGGCATGGACGCCGAATGGCTCCGGAACCTCTACGGCATCGCCCTCGTTCCCGACGCCGTCTTCTACCTCCAGGTGTCGCCCGAGGAACTGATCCAGCGCAACTTCGCCAAGAACCACGCGCTCGACTACTGGGAGAGCGGACTCGATCTCGGCCTCTCCCGCGACATGTTCGACAGCTTCGTCGATTACCAGAAGCGCATGATCGCCCAGTTCCAGGAACTGCAGAAGATCTACGGCTTCACCATCGTCGACGGGAACCGACCCGTCGACGTCCTGGGACGGGAGCTCCAGCACAAAATCGAGTCCGTACTCACCGGCAATGGGCGATAACCCCAGGGACTACTTCGTGGGCGCCGACCTCGGCGGGACCAAGATCCTCGCCGGCGTGTTCGACGACAAACTGAACTGCCTGTCGCGCGCCAAGTTGAGCACCAAGGCCCAGCGCGGCGCCAACGCCGTCATCGAGCGCGTCGCCCGCTGCATCCGCGACGCCGTTGACGAATTCGACCTCGATCTCAAGTCCATCCGCGGCGTCGGCGTCGGCGCCCCCGGCGCCTGCGACCCCGAGTCAGGCCGCGTGATCTTCGCCCCCAACCTCGGCTGGGAGAATGTCCCGCTCCGGAAGGACCTCGAGAAGCTCCTCGATGTGCCGGTCTTCATCGAGAACGACTGCAATCTCCTAACCCTCGGCGCCTATGAAAAGGAGCTCAAAGGCAAGCCGCGCCACGTGGTCGGGATCTTCGTCGGGACCGGCATCGGCGCCGGGCTGATCCTCGACGGGAAACCCTTCTCCGGCTTCAACCGGACCGCCGGGGAGATCGGGCACATGGTGCTCGAGGTCGGCGGTCCCAAGTGCGGGTGCGGCAGCAAAGGCTGCTTCGAGGCCCTCGCCTCCCGAACCGCCATAGCCCGCCGCATCCAGGCCGCAGTCAAGGAGGGACAGAAGACGCTGCTCACCGGCCTGGTCGGGGACGACCTGCCCGACCTCCGCAGCGGCGATCTCCGCAAGGCGATCCGCCGCGGCGACAAACTGGCCGAAAAGGTCGTCGAGGAGGCCGCCGAGTACATTGGCATCGCCGTCGCTAATGTCATCAATCTCATCAATCCCGAGGTCGTCGTCCTCGGCGGCGGCGTCATCGACGCCCTCGAGGAGGAAATGCTCGCCATCATCGTCGAGACCGCCCACGACTACGCGATGCAGGGAACCGACAAAGGCATCGACATCGTGGCTTCCGCACTCGGCGATGACGCCGGCATCACCGGCGGCGCGGTCCTGGCCAAAAAAGGCGCCAAGTAGTCGCGCCCGCATCCGACGCATCCGGTCATTGCACTCGACCGGCCCTTTGACTAGCGTCGGGGCATGACGTGTTCGCCCGCACCCTGGCACGCGTTGGCGCTGCTGGGAGTGACCCTGGCTCTCATCGGCCTGGCCGGATGCACCCCGCTCACCGATCCCGGCGCGGAGGAGAAGAACCCGCTCATCGGCGATGCCCGCGCCAAGAAGGCCGCCTACAACTACGCCGGCGCCATCGAGTCGCTCGAAAAGGCCCTCGAAGGCAATCCCCGCCTCGCTCTCGCCCACTGGGAACTCGGGTTGATCCACTACCAGAACGGCGGCGATCCCGCGGCCGCGATCTATCACCTCGAGAAACTGCTGCGGCTGCGACCGGACTGGCGCCAGGCGGACACGGCGCGCCAGCTCATCAACGCCTCGAAAGTCGAGCTCGCCAAGAGCGTCCCGCTCGGCCCCCAAACGCCCGCGGTCCAGCAGCAGATCGACAAGCTCACCGCCAAGGTGCATGAACTCGCAAACCAAGGCGCCCAACTCGAAGCGCGAATCCAGGCGCTGCACCTCCACAACCAGCAGCTCGCCCTCGAAAACGCCCAGTTGAAGGACCGCCTGCGAATCGCCGTGGCCGCGCCCACCAATCCCCCGCCGAGCCTGCCGCTCCAAGGCGGCTCTGCCGCCTCCGCCTCCTCCGCAGGCGCCCTCGCTCCATCGACTCCGTCTCGCACCAACGACCCCGCGCCGCGCGCCGTCGGGCCGCCCACGGCCCCCCGAACCCACACGGTGCGCGCCGGAGACACGCTCTCGAGAATCGCCCGGCGCTACGGCGTAAGCCTCCGCGACCTCATCTCAGCCAACCCCGGCGTCCGACCCGAACGCCTGAAAATCGGCGAGCCGCTCCGCCTGCCTGCGCGCTAACCCGCATGTTTCACTCCTTTCCGGTCAACACACAGCCGGTGCCTCTCATCACTCAAGGCATGCGGGTTAGAAACGCGAAACCGCGCCCCAGCGAAGGTCGGGGGAAAGACGGCGCACTGTCAGGACGAGAGTGCATGTCCCAAAACCACTTCATCCTCTCCTCCGGCAATCAGGGCGCGGTTTCGCCAAAGCCCGGAAGTCCTTGCACCGGTTTTCTTGTGAGGTTTCCGGGCTAAGACCGTCACCGACGGATGTTCAAACGCCTCTACTTCGTCGCGGTCACCCTGTTCTGGGTGATCATGAACCTTCTCCTCTGGCGCTCGGAGATCGCCGCCCACCGCAGCTCCGGCAGCCCCGTGTCGGTCCACTCCGTCTGGGAGCGCATCCTGACCGCCCCGGACGATTCCTCCCTTCAGGTGCTGCATCGCGGCAAGCGCATCGGCTATTGCCGGTGGCAGGCGGCCCCCCTCGAACCGGAGGCCACCCCGCCAACCACCGAGTCCCCGGATGTCATCGAGGGCCAGATCCGACAGGTGACGGGTTATGCGGTGAACGTCGAGGGCAGCCTGCTCCTCGGAGACGACTTCGAGCGGCTTCGCATCACCGTCCGCCTCGAGCTCGATGCCGACGGAACCTGGCGGACCTTCGAGGGGCGCGTGGCGTCCAAGCCGGGCACATGGGAGCTGCGGGCGAGCGCCCTCGCCCAGGCGATCGAGGTGCGAAGCGAACGAGCGGGAGCAACCTGGGAGCGACGCTTCACGTTCCGTGAGATCGCCAACCCGACGCTCTGGCTCGGCTTGATCGGGCCGGCAGGGACCCTCGGCAACCTGGCCGGGTTGCTTCCGCCCGAGGCTGCGCGCCCCCTGACTCCCGGCTCCCTGGCCCTGAGCTGGCAGGCCCGAACCCACTGGCACACGATCGGACATTCCCGGCTCCGGGCCTACCGGCTCGAGGCGCAGGTGCTCGACCAATACCGCGCAGTGATCACCGTCAGCCGCGTGGGCGAGATCCTGCGGGTCGAACTGCCGGACGATCTCGTCCTGCTCAACGAAGCCCTCGAACCATTCTGAATCCGGCATGATCGAACTCCGCCATCTCGTGAAACTCTTCGGCGACCTCGTCGCCGTCAACGACCTCAGCCTCGAGATCCGGCCGGGAGAGTTCTTCGCCCTGCTGGGGCCCAATGCCGCAGGCAAGACCACGACGCTCAAAATCCTCGCCGGCCTGATGAAGCCCACCTCCGGTTCGGCCCGCATCGCCGGCTACGACGTCCAGACCCAGCCCCTCGAAGCCCGCCGGCGCCTCGCGTACGTCCCCGACTTCCCCTTTCTCTACGACAAACTGACGCCGCGGGAGTTCATCCGGTTCACCGGCCAACTCTTCCAGATGACCGCGGAGGCCATCGCCTCGAACTCCGAAACGCTCGTGACCCGGTTCCATCTGGATCCCTACCTCGACGAGACAATCGAGAGCCTTTCCCACGGCACGCGCCAGCGCGTGGCGATCGTCTCCGCCCTGCTCCACGCGCCGGAGGTCTTCATCCTCGACGAGCCAATGGTGGGTCTCGACCCGCATCACGCCCGCATCCTGAAGGACGTTCTCAAGGAACGGTCCCGCGCAGGCATGACCGTTCTCATCTCGACCCACCAACTGGGTCTGGCCGAGGAGATGGCCGACCGGATCGGGATCATGCACGAAGGCCGCCTCATCGCCCTGGGCACCCGCGACGAGCTCCGCCAGCAGAGCGGCACGGCGGGCGCCCTCGAACAGACGTTCCTCTCCCTCACCTCCCAGGGGGTGCCCCAAGCCGCCGACCGCCCACGACCGGCCTGAGACCCTCCGCGCCCCATGCCCCCCACCTCGAACCCGACCGCGCCGCCGCACCCGCTCCGATTGCTCGTGCAGGTGAACCTCCTGCAGGCCTGGCGCCGCCTCGCAGCCGTCCGACACCAATCGCGCTGGCTCACGGCCCTCATCCTCACCTTCCTGGGAGGATACGCCGGGCTCGCCTTTCTCCTCTTCCACAAGGGCCTGCGGTTCGCCTCCTCCTTTCCCGGCCTGGGCGCCGTGCTGATCGAGCGAATGCTGTTTCTGCTGTTTGCATTCCTCTTCGTGCTGCTTTTGCTGAGCAATCTCGTGATCAGCTACACGAACCTGTTCCGCAACCGCGAGACCGCATTCCTCATCCCGCTTCCGGTGGCGACGAACACGATCTTCCAGTGGAAGTTCGTCGAATCGACGCTGCTGGCGTCCTGGGCGTTTCTCTTCCTGATCGCGCCGCTGCTCCTCGCCTACGGTCTCAACCAGCAGGTGCCTTGGCACTTCTACCCGGTCACCCTCGGCCTGATCGCCCTCTTCATCGTCCTGCCGGCCGCGGGCGGCGCCTGGCTGGCTGTGCTCCTCGCCCGGCACCTCGACCGGCGCGCATTCCAGGTCGCGGCCCTGCTGGGCGCCGTCGCGCTGATCGCCGCCACCGCGTTCTGGCTCCGATCCGACCCCGTCACCGACGAGCAGCTGGAGACCCGTGTCCTGGTGGTCCTCGACCGCCTTCTCATGCGAACCCGGTTTGCCCTCTCGCCCCTCCTGCCCAGCTACTGGCTTTCCGCAGGGGTCCAGGAGTGGGCGGAAGGCGCCTTGGGCACCGCGGTGTTCTTTGGCCTCGTCCTGCTCAGCCACACCTTGTTCTTCGGCACGTTGACGCTCGCAGGCATGGGCGCCCGGTTCTATCACGCGGCGTCCACCGTCCAGAGCCGGGGCGGCCTCCTGGCCCGTTGGACCTGGCTGCGAGTGTGGCGGCAACGCCGCCATCGCCGCGCACGGGCCCGCAGCCCGCTCGAGGCCCTGGCGGACCACTGCCGCTGGCTCCGCCCCGACCTGCGGGCGCTGCTCGTCAAGGATATCCGGGTCTTCTGGCGCGACACCACCCAATGGGGCCAGACGCTCGTCCTCTTCGGCCTCCTGGGCGCCTACATCCTCAACCTCCGCCATTTCAGCCAACAGTTGACCCACCCGTTCTGGATTGCGCTCGTCTCGTACCTGAACCTGGGCGCCTGCGCGCTGAACCTGGCGACTCTGACAACGCGTTTCGTCTTTCCGCAGTTCTCGCTCGAAGGCAAGCGCCTCTGGATCGTCGGTCTGGCACCGCTGGGCCTGCCCCGCGTCCTGCTGGCCAAACTCGCCCTCGGCAGCGTTCTCTCCCTGACCATCACGGTCGGGCTCATGCTGCTCTCCTGTTGGATGCTGATGCTCGCCTGGAGCCATACGCTCGTCCTGACTCTCACCGTCGCTGTGATGACCCTGACGCTCAACGGACTCGCCGTCGGCCTCGGAACGGTCTTCCCCAACTTCCGCGAGGATAATCCCAGCAAGATCGTCAGCGGCTTCGGCGGCACCTTCTGCCTCGTCGCCAGTTTCCTCTATATCGTCGGATCCGTCGCGTGGCTCGCGGTCGCGGCTCCGCTGCATTCCCTGGGCCAGGTGGGCGCAGTCCGGCTGGCCGCCGGCGGGGCGGCCTTCCTGGCCGTGTCGGCCGCCATCGGGTGGCTCCCCCTGCGCCTGGGTCTCGCCCGCCTCCGTGCCTTCGAACTTTGAGGCGGCACCCCATCAAAAACCTGTTGTCCTTCCGAAAGTCGGGTTAGACTTCCGCCATGAGTCTGCCGTCCGATGATGCGGAGTTCGTCGATCGCGAGTTCCCCTCTCCCGCTGAGGGACCAGGATCGGGCTCCCCCTCCGGACCGGCACCACGGCCCCCGACGCGCGAAGAGCTGGAAGCCCGAGCCGCCACCACCCAGCAACGGATCACGGAGTTGCGTCGCGCCCAGGAGGAGCTCGAGCGCGAACGAACCACCCTCGAGGAGGCTCGCAGACGCCGCACGGAGTTCGAGGCCGGCCGCGGCGAAATGATCCAGCACCTGACGCGCGGCATCGCCCTGCTCGAACAGGCGGAGTTCCAAGCCCGTCGGGATGCCGACCAGATGGCCAAGACCCTCGCCGCCTTCCGGGAGGCGCTCGGCCGGCTCGAGTCCATCCAGGAGGAAACCTGGACCACCCAGAACTGGAACACGGAACTGACTCGCGCCCTGACGGCCATCGAAAACGCCCGGATGGAGTGGAATGCCGCCCGACTCAAGTGGACGCTGCTCGACGGCGTCGCGCCCGCCGCGCCGACGGCCCCGCCCGGCACCGCCGCCCCGGGCGCGCTTCCCCAGCTGGGCTTCTGGAGCCTCTGCCGCCTGGGATTCGCCTTCACGTGGCCCTTGGCCGCAGCAGTGCTCATCGCGGCCGTGGCTCTGCTGCTCGTCCTCCTGCGCCGCTAGTCACCCCCCGCCATGGCATGGTTCCGACGCAAGATCGACCCGATCCGCGCCAGCGAAGAGGCGCTGAACGCGAAGATCGCCGCCCTCGAGGAACAGATCCATGACCTGAACCGGCGCCTCACCGCCCAACAATCGCAACCCCGACTCCGGTCCACCGCGACTCCGCAGCCGCCAGCACCCGTCCACCCGCCGCAGCCTGAGGTCCCCGCCTTCGAGGCCGTCGACCACCATCGCGTCCGGGAACCCGCCGCTCCGGAGACCACCCCGGCTCACTATAACGAGCTCGGCATCCGAAAGTACGATTTCATGGCCGTCGTTCGCCGCTGGCTGCGGCGATGGCGGGGCACCCCCGCCGCCAACCCCAAGTTGGTGAATTACCTGGCCGCAGGCAGCATCCATGGGCTCCGTCCCCTGCGCTACGAAACGCGCATCGCCCGGAACCGGTTTCTGGCGCTCTGCCTGTTCTTCATCGCGATCATCTGGGGCCTGGTCTACTTCTACCTGCGGAACCGATGAACCCCCGCCCCCCCCATCGCCTCCGCGGGCGCCGAGCCGCCCTGGCCCTGACGATCGCCGGCTCCGACAGCGGCGGCGGCGCAGGGCTCCAGGCCGACCTGAAAACGTTCGCCGCCTTGGGCGTCCACGGAACCTGCGTGGTGACCTGCGTCACCGCTCAGAACCCCTGCAGCGTCCGCAGCGTCAGAGCCTGCGCCACAACCCTCGTCGAAGCGCAACTCACCGCCTTGCTCGACGAACTGCCGCCCGCCGCCGCCAAGACGGGGATGCTCCTGGCCCCCGACATCATTCACGCCGTCGTCCGCCTCCTCGCCGGCCGCCGGTTCCCGCTGGTCGTGGACCCGGTCATGGTCGCCACCAGCGGCGCGGTCCTCCTGCGCCCGTCGGCAGTCCGCGCACTGCGCGACCAGCTCCTGCCGCTGGCAACACTGGCCACGCCAAATCTCGATGAGGCTGGAATCCTGGTGGGAACCAGGCTCGAAACCCCCGAGGATCTCCGCGCGGCGGCACGAGAGATCCACCGTCAGTCAGGGTGCGCGGTCCTCGTCAAGGGCGGCCACCTGCCTGCCTGCCGCGAGGCGGTGGACATTTTCTACGACGGGCGCCGGGAGCTCCTGCTGTCCGCTCCCTTCATCCGGCACGTCTCGACGCACGGAACCGGCTGTACCTATTCGGCGGCGATCACCGGCTGGCTCGCGCGGGGACTCCCGCTCCCCGCCGCCGTCCGAGCCGCCAAGGCCTTCGTCACCCAGGCCATCGCCGCGTCCGTTCGGATCGGACGTCATCAGGCGCTAAACCCACTGGCGAGGCGCGCCCCAGACCTAACGAAGTCCGCGATCCCATGAAGCCTTCCTGCCTTTCCGAACCCTCTCTTCCGCGCCTCGCTAATGGAGAGTCCTCGACGGAAGGAGGGAAGGCCTGGAACAGCAGGGGCCAAGCTTGACCTGTTGACCCCATATTCCACAAGTCGAGGACTCTGGCGAGGCGCAAGTAGTTGGCCCCGCTTCATCCCTGTCGGTTGACACGCCAGAGCAGGAAGCCACCCACGCACTGAAATAGCAGGTTGGGTACCCACAGGATCAGCTGCGGATGGTACTCGGGCCGGGTCTCCCACGCCTGGCCAAGGATGATGAAACCATAGTACAGCGTCACCAGAAGCAGGGCGATCCCCACCCCGGCGCTGGTTTCCCGCCGATGCGCCCGCACCCCCAGCGGGATCCCGACCAGCGTGAAGCCGATGCAGGCAAACGAGAAAGCCACTTGCCGGTGCATCTGAACCGCCACCGGGGTCACGTCCACGCCGCGCCGCCGGTATTCGTAGTACTCGGTCATCAGCTGCTGGAAGGTCATCTCCTTCAGCCGCGGCGGCCGGCGATCCGGCTGAGTCAACCGGGCCGGCAGCTCGAGGATCTGGTCCTTGCCGCCCCCAGGCTGCCAGGAATCAAGGTAGACCCCCTCGACCTCCGACATGTGCAGCCGGACGACCTGCTGCGTGACGTCAAGACTGACCACCGCCTCGGGCGCAGTGAGGATCATCGTCACCTTCGGAAGATCGGCCGGACCCGACGCCCCGTTCGTCGCCGGAGCGTTGGTTTCCATCTGGTAAACCACCAGGTTCCGAAGCAGATCGCCCGAGGCGCTCCCCACATAGAGAATGTAGCCGGGAAACTGCTTGATGAACTGGTTCTCCGCCAGCAAACCCGTCGACCCGGCAACGCCCAATCGATAGAAGAGCCGCTTGTACGCGAGACGGCAGCGCGGCGCGAGATCCAGGTTGAACCAGCCGCTCACGCCCGTCAGCACCAGGCTCAGAAGCAGGATCGGCGTCACCAGCGCCACAAGGCTCACCCCGCCCGCCCGCACCGCCGTCAACTCCTGGTCGGCGCTGAACCGCCCGAACACCAGCAGCGTCGCCGTCAGCATCCCCATCGGCAACGCAAACACCAGGACAAACGGGACGAGCAACACGATGGCCTGGGCGACAATCCCCAGAGTTGCCTGACGGTTCACCAGGAGCCCCAGGATCTCCCGCAGCACGTTGCCCAGCATCAGGACAAATGTGAACACGGCCACGGTCAGCAACACCGCCGCCAAAACCTGCCGCAACAAATACAAGTGAAGCGTCCGCACGCGCATGGGCGCGGAGTCCCGCCCGCGGACTGGCCGCCGCCCAACATCAGGGTGCCGGGGCGGACGCCCGGTGTCCAATCCCAAAAAGAAAGCCGCCCCGGCTTGGCCGAGGCGGCTCGAGATCCTACACCGCCGTCACTCCCGGGAAATCCCGGGAAGCGATGGACGGTTCGGCTTGCCGTTTAGTAAACGGTCGTGCTCTCCATTTCGAGGATCGGCGTCTCGCGGAGCTTGGTCGTCACCTCGACGCGGAGACGGCTGTCACCCGCCTTCACACCCTTGGCGCGGATGGTGTAGGTCACCGACTGCTTCGGCGCCAGCGTCGGCACGACCGGCCAGGTCACGTTTTTGCCGCTGACCGAGCCGTTGTTCGAGGCGCTGACCGGCGAGGTCTCCTCAGGGAACATCGCCTTGACGTTGATCGCCTCGATGGCACGCGACGAGCCCTGGTTGGTCACGCGCAGGGTGAAGGTGGTGAATTCATCCACCTGGATCGGGTCGGGATCGTCCACAACCTCGACGAGCACGCCAGTCACGCCAATCCAGTCGGTGCACGCCTGGGCCGACTCCCTCAGGCCCTGGGCCGTCACCACCGAGGCGCTGTTGCAGTAGTTGCCCGGCACCTTCGAGGTCAGCACCACGTCAAACGACTTCTCCGCCCCCTTGTCCAGCGTGCCGACGTTCCACGTCGCCACGTTCCCGTTGATCGTGGCACCCGCCGCCGACACGAAGGCGGTCGGCGCCGGCGCCGTGTCCGTCACCACCACGCCGGTGAGCGGCACGTCGCCCGTGTTCGTGACCTTGACCTGGTACTTGGCGTTCTTGTTGATGAGCTGCTCCTTGTCACCGACCTTCGTGATCTTCAGGCCAGGCATCACCACCGTGGTGCAGGCGTCGTCGGTCACCTTGCCCGACACGTTGTTCGCCACCGCCGTCGCTACGTTGCAGAAGCGGCCGCGCTGCTTGGCCTTCAACGTGACAGGGATGTTCTTCGACTGGTTCGGAGCAAGATCCCCCACGTTGAACGTCAGCTGCTTCTGGCCCGTCGCGCTCGCCAACCCGTCCGGAATGTCGTCGGTCACCACCACGTTCTTCGCCACCGCATTGCCGCGGTTCGACACCACCACCGTGTACGTCACGTCCGAGTTGAGCTGCGCCATCTCCGGTCCCGATTTCTCAATCGCCAGCACCGGCTTGCCCACGAAGGTCTTCGCGCAAAGCCGGGGATCCGCCGTCACCGTCGCGCACCCGCCGATCTCACCCTCGCGGTCCGCCCGCATCCAAACGCGGATCGGAACCGTCTGGCCCGGCTCCATATCGCCCAGCTTCCAAACCAGGGTGTTGCCCACCACTTCGGCCTTCGGCTCGCTGCGCAGATACGTCGCACCCGCAGGGATCTGGTCGGTCACGACCACGTTCCCCACGCAGGCCACCGCCCGGGGCGCCAAATCATAGCTGAACTCCTGACCCAGCATCACCTCCCGCGGCATGGTCTTGGTCATGTGCACCCAACCGGTGTTGATCACCTCGCAGTTCCCCGTCGGCGCGGGCGCCGGCGCCGGCGCCGGCTGGACGGCGGGAGCCGGGGCTGGGGACATCTCGACTCCCGTAAACGGGGACCGACCCGAGTAGTACTCGCCCGGGGGCACGTTGAAGTTCCTTCGGGTATGGCGAGTGTCACCGGCGGTGCCCGTGGGGGATTCCTGCGCGAACGCTGTGGCGAAAAACAGCAGCGACGCCACAGCCGCTGCGCCTCTGAAGAGTTTTGTCTTCATATTGTGATCTTGTTGGTATCCGGGTTGTTCTCTGGGCCGCTTGGGTTTGACTTTGTTCCTGTGTTGTCTTGCCGAATCGTGTTCCCCTAACAGGGTGGCAATGCCACACCCGACATGCCGACATTGTCGTCCTTAGCCTTGACGGGCTGCACCCCCTTTAAGGGAGCAAGATGGTATTATATAGATCCCATTCCGTCCCCTAGTCAAGGTATTTGCCAGACTCGACTGGACCGCCGACCGCCCTAAAGAGCCGCCGGCGCATCCCCGATGCGGGATGCGCCGGCTAATCCAGCCTTTCACCAGGCTTCACAGCATCGACTGCTCAGGCCACGCTCACCTGGATGCGACGCGGCTTGGCTTCCTCGGGTTTCGCCAGCCTGATGGTCAGCAGCCCGTCCCGGTAAACCGCCCGAACTCCGTCCGGCGCAACCGCCTTCGGCAACAGAATCGAACGCCGGAAACGCCCGAAACACCGCTCCTGGCGCAGAAGGCCCGCATCCTCAGACAACTCCTCCTGAACCCGCTGACCCTCGATCGCCAAGACGCCATCCCGAACCGCCACCTGGATGTCGTCCTTGTTCACTCCGGGCAACTCCACCGTCACCACGAAGTCGTCCTTCTCTTCACGCAAGTCCAACGGCGGCAGCCAGTCGGCCACAGCCTCCGAAACCCGATCCCCATCCGCCAGCGAGCCGCCAAACAACCGGCTGATCTCGTTGCTCCACGCCTGCATCGCCGCCAACGGAGAGAACGGCACGGTCGTCGGTCCATCGATTCTCATCAGTTTCATGTTCTGTTCCTTTCTTTATCACGTTCTTCTTCTCTATCGCTGGCTTAATCTCCAAGCCAAACCAGTGCCAAAAGAAACAGAAAGACAGGATTACTGTTGTAAATACTTCATCATTAATTTGTTGCATTTGATCACACGACGCTGAAGAGATGTCCTGAATGTGTCATTATGGCACTGTTAACACAAACAGCGTCCCGTTAGAGTGACACAATGTCGCCATTAATACCCTCGACTTGCGGAACACGTGGCCAGAAGGCGAGGTTTTGTCCCTCCGGTTCGAAGCCTCCCTTACTGCCGTCGAGGACTCTACACGTTAGGAAACAGTGCTTCAGTGTTTCTTTGTCAGTGGGTCCTTCAGTCGGAGGGTGTGAACAAGAAAGGCCCAGCGGTCAGCCGCTTCGTCGATCAGCTTCGCCGTCGGTTTTCCGGCGCCATGGCCCGCTTTGGTCTCGATACGGATGAGGACAGGAGCAGGCCCACGCTGGCACTCCTGAAGGCGCGCTGCGAACTTGAAACTGTGAGCCGGCACGACCCGGTCGTCGTGATCGGCGGTTGTGATCAGGGTCGCCGGATAGCGGGTGCCGGGACGAAGGTTATGGTACGGAGAGTAAGCGTAAAGGGCGCGGAACTGCTCGGGATCGTCGGCAGACCCATAGTCGCTGCTCCATGCCCAGCCGATGGTGAACTTGTGGAACCGGAGCATGTCCATCACGCCGACGGCAGGGAGACAGGCGCCAAACAGCTCGGGGCGCTGGGTCATGCAGGCGCCGACGAGCAGTCCGCCATTGCTGCCGCCGGCGATGGCGAGTCGGCCACGCTCGGTATAACCCTGGTCGATCAGCCATTCCGCGGCGGCGATGAAATCGTCGAACACGTTCTGCTTCTTCAGCTTGGTTCCGGCCTGATGCCATTCCTCGCCGTATTCGCCTCCACCGCGGAGGTTGGCGACGGCGTAGATGCCGCCCATTTCGAGCCACACCAGGCTGGCGACGCTGAAGGCCGGCGTGAGACTGATGTTGAAGCCGCCATAGCCGTAGAGAAGGGTCGGGTTGCGGCCGTCGAGCCGGGTCTCCTTGTGGCAGGTGATGAACATCGGAATCCGCGTGCCGTCTTTGCTCGCAACGAAAACCTGACGAGTCTCGTAAGCGTCCTGGGAAAACCCAACCTTCGGTTCCTTCCAGAGCGTGCTCCGGTCGGTGGCCACATCGTAGCGGTAGATCCGGCCGGGGACGGTGTAGCTTGCGAACGCGTAGAACGTCTCCGGATCATCGCGCCGGCCGCCGAAGCCGGAGGCCGACCCGATGCCCGGGAGGGTGAGGTCGCGAAGGTGCTTGCCATCGAGGGACCAGACCTGGATTTCGCTGCGGGCGTCCTTGAGACGGGAGACGAGGAAACGGTCGCCCACGACATCGGCGGCCTGGATGGTCTCGGGGGACTGCGGGACGAGCTCCTCCCAGGCGTTGCGCTCGGGATGCCGGCTGTCGATGGCGATGATGCGTCCCCGGGGCGCTTGGGCGTCGGTCAGAAACCAGAAAACCGGGCCGTCGTTGCCGATGAACTGGTAGGAGGCATCGAAGTCGTCGAGCAAGACGACGACGGGCGACTCGGGGGCGGTGAGGTCCCGGTAATAGACGCGGTTCTTCGGATCGGTCCCCTGGTTGATATGGATGACAAGGTAACGTCCGTCCTCGCTCACCGCCGCGGCGAATCCCCATTCCTTCTGGTCAGGCCGATGATAGACGAGGGTGTCCGCAGACTGCGGGGTTCCGACGCGATGATAGTAGAGCTTCTGGTAGTAGTTGACCTTGGTGAGGCGCTGATCCGGCGTCGGCTCGTCGTAGCGGCCGTAGAAGAAACCGCGGCTGTCCTTGGTCCAGGAGGCACCCGAGAACTTGACCCACTCGAGGTGATCCGGAAGGTCCTTCCCGGTGGTAACATCCCGCACCCGCCACTCCTGCCAATCGGATCCGCTGGCCGCAAGACCGTAGGCCAGGTACCGGCCGTCTTCGCTGACCGCCATCCCGGATAGCGCCACGGTGCCATCGGACGAAAGAGTGTTGGGATCGAGCAACACGGTCGGCGGACCGTCGAGGCTGGGGGCCGTCAACAGCACAAACTGGTTCTGGAGCCCGTCGTTTCTCGAGTAGAAATACCGCCCGCCCCGCTTGTAAGGCACGGTGAACCGTTCGTAGTTCCAAAGCTGGGTCAGGCGATCCTTGATCGCCGGCCGGGCCGGGATCCTCTCGAGGTACGAAAACGTCAGTTGATTCTGGCGCTCGACCCATGCGGTGGTCTCAGGCGCGCGGTCATCCTCGAGCCAGCGATAGGGGTCGGCGACCAGGGTCCCGTGGTAATCGTCCACCTGGTTGGTCCGGGGAGTCACCGGGTACGCAGAGCGGGCCAGGCTGCGTCCGCCCGGGCTCGAACACCCCGAGAGCCAGATACTCAGGGCCAACGCCAGCAGTGCCGTCATCAACACACCGCCTCGAATCGAGTCCATCGACCATCGTGATGCATTCATGCCCGGACAGAGTGGCAAGGACCCGGCACATTGAACAGGAAGTTCGTCGGCCGAGGATCCGGGCCGCGCATCGCCGCTTGCCCGCGAACCCCGCCCTTGTTCTACTCCGTCCATGGCGCTGCCCTACAAGATTGCCACCCTGCTCTACGCCTTCAACCCGGCGGAGGAGGTCCTGCTCCTCGAGCGCGCCCAGGAGCCGAACCGGGGTCTCTGGAGCCCGTGCGGCGGCAAGTTGAAGACCGAGATCGGGGAATCCCCGTACGCCTGTGCCTGCCGGGAGGCGGAGGAGGAGCTCGGTCTGCGGTTGCGGCCGGAAGACCTGCATCTCACGGGCTTGGTCAGTGAACACGGCTACCAGGGACAGGCCCATTGGCTGATGTTCCTGTTCGAAATCCGGCCGCGGCTGGATCGCACCCCGCCTCCGATCCGGGAGGGCCGTTTTCAGTTCTTCGCCCGGGGGTCGATCGAGGCGTTGCGCCTCCCGGCCACGGATCGGGAGCAGTTGTGGCCGTTGTTCTGGACGCACCGGGGCGGTTTCTTCGCCGCCCACTGCCACACACACCCCGGCGGGCAGAACGACTGGACGATCGAGGAATCGTCAACCCCGCCCGCGACACCATGAGAGCGACGCCGGTCGTGGACTTGCAGAGCGACGCCCATTTCATGGGGGAGGCCCTCCGGCAGGCCCGTCGCGCCACCGCCGCCGGCGAAGTCCCCATCGGGGCCGTCGTCGTCCGGGGCCACCGCATCATCGCCCGCGCCTTCAACCAGGTGGAAACGCTCAGGGACGCCACCGCCCATGCCGAGATGCTGGCGCTGACCCAGGCGCAGGCGGCAGTGGGCGATTGGCGCCTGACCGACTGCACGCTCTACGTCACGAAGGAGCCCTGCCCCATGTGCGCCGGCGCCGCGGTGCATACGCGCCTGCTGCGGGTGGTGTTTGGGGCCGGGGATCCCAAGGGCGGAGCCGCCGGAAGTGCATTGAACCTGTTGCAGAACCCCGGCCTGAACCACAGGTGCGCGATCACCGGCGGCGTGCGGGCGGCCGAATGCGCGGCGTTGCTGCGCTCCTTTTTCGCGGCTCAACGCCGGGGAACCGGCGCTTCCGGGTAGCCATGCAGCCTTCAGCTTACCGCGAGCATCGAGACCCGCTCGTTGCGGGCATTGCGGGCGATCCCCTGGGCCCGGGGATCGAGGACGACTTTGCCATCGACCAGGAAGACGTAGAGGTGGTGGCCGTGGTGGAGCGGGATCTGGATGGCCCACCCGCCGTCGGGTTGGCGCTGCATCGGGTTCGCCTCCGCGCGCCACTCGTTGAAGTCGCCGAGCACGGCCACGTGCTGGGCCTCGGGCGCATGGCAGAAAAAGTTGACCGGCTTGGTCATCCGCTTGGCGGAATACCGGTGGAGACCACCGCCCGAAAAGGCGGCCATCGCCTGCATCGTCTTCGGTTGCGCTTGTCCCGTCATGTCATCAGTCAGCACCGTCACAATGACTGTTGGTGTAAGCAGACTTCGTGCCGGACTCCAGGACAACGACACTCAGGATAGAGAGTCCGGCGAGGGCAGGAGGCTTTCACGAGGCTGAGGACGGAGTCGAGTCCGGGACGCACCTCGCTAATCGAACGCCATCTCGTAACTGATGACGTTGCCGCTGAACTTCGTCTTGAGCTTGCAGTTGCTTTTGTTGAAGACAGCCTGCATGGCCTTGTTGTCGGTCAACACCTCGGCGCTGAAACCCCGGATGCCGTTCCGGCGGGCGGTCCGGATCAGGGTCTGGAGCAGGAACGTCCCGATCCCCCGGTTCTGCCAGTCATCGCGCACGACAAAGGCCACTTCCGCCATGTTGGTCTTGGGATCCAGGTAGTAGCTGCCGACCGACATGATCTCCTCGCCGGAGGCCTCGGGGAGGGTGCCGACGATGGTGACGTCGTTTCGGTGGTCGATGTAGACGAACTCCTGGATGGCCCGGCGCGGGATCACTTTCCGGAAGCTCATGAAACGGTAGTAGATCGTCTGCTGGGAAAGGGCGTAGAAAAGGTCCCGCATCCGCGGCTCGTCGGTCGGATGGATGGGGCGGAAGTTGACCTGGGTCCCGTCCTTGAGGAGATAGGTGGTCTTGAGTTCCTTGGGACCAACCAGGATCTTGCCCTCGATGTCGGCCATCGAGGCGGAGAGGTACTTGGCTTCGATGGCTTCCCGCAGCAGTTGGGCCCGGTACTTGGGATGCGCAATGCAAATCAGGGCGAGCGCCCGTTCCTGGATGCTCTTGCCGTGCAGGTACGCCACCCCATACTCGGTCACCACGTAATTCACGCCGGCCCGGGTGGTCACCACCCCAGCCCCAGGACTGAGCCGGGTGACGATCCGGGACACGGACCCGTCCCGCGCGGTCGATGGGAGAGCAATGATGGCCTTCCCCCCTTTGGCCTTCGCGGCGCCCCGGTTGAAGTCCACCTGGCCGCCTACCCCGGAGAAAAACCGGGTGCCCAGCGAGTCCGCGCAGACCTGGCCGGTCAGATCGACCTCGAGGGCAACGTTCACCGCCACCATCTTGTTCTGCTTGCTGATCACGTACGGATCATTCACGTACTCGGTCGGGTGAAACGAAAACATCGGGTTGTTGTCGATGAAATCGTAAAGGCGCTTGGTCCCCAGACAGAAGCTCGTCACCACCTTGCCCCGGTCCACCGACTTCCGTGACCCCGTCAGCACCCCGGCCTCGATGAGTTCAATGATCCGGTCGGAAATCATCTCGGTGTGAATCCCAAGGTCGCGCTTGTCCCTCAGAAACTCGAGCAGCGCCTGCGGGATGCGGCCGATGCCGATCTCGATGGTGGACCCGTCTTCGATGAGCGCCGCCACGTGCTCGCCAATGTGCCGGGTCTCCTCCGTGATCTCCATCGGCGGCACTTCGAGAATCGCATCCTCGACCGGCACCAGCACGTCCAGGTCATAGACGTGGACCAGGGAATCGCCGAGGGTGCGGGGCATGTTGGGATTGACCTGGGCGATGACCAGCGACGCGTTCTCCGCCGCGCACTTCACGACATCGACCGACACCCCCAGGCTGCACATGCCCCGTTCGTCGGGCGGTGTCACCTGGATCAATGCCGCATCCAGCGGCAACTGCCCCGAGTTGAACAGCCCCGGCACATCGGAGAGGTGGATGGGCGTGTAGTCCCCCAGGCCCTCCTGGATGATGCCGCGAACGTTCTCCGCAATGAAGAAACTGTTCACGCGGAAAAACTGGGTCATGGCCTTGTGCGCGTACGGCGCGTCGCCGTAGGTCAGGAGATGGATGATCTCGGTGTCCGGCAACTCAACCGCCCGCTGGGTCAGCGCGCTCACGAGGCGCAGCGGTTCGGCACAGCCGGTTCCGATGAAAATGCGCTGGCCCGGCCGGATCCTGGCCACGGCCTCTTCGGGCGTGGCGACCATCGACCGGTATTTCTCCTGCCAGGCCGGGTCGTACGTCTGAGTCGCGGTCTTCATGCTAGTTTCCCACTTTCGCCAGAGTCATGCGCGCATCCGCGGCGTAGGCTTCGGTGCCCACCTCGCCGACGATGAACGGGTTGATGTCGAGTTCCTTGATTTCCGGATAATCGGTCGCGAGCTGGCTGATGCGCTGCAGCGCGCTGGCAATCGCCATCAGGTCCACCGGCGCCTGCCCGCGGGCCCCTTTCAGCAACGCGTACGAACGCGTCCCCATCAGCATGTGCATCGCCTCCTCCTGCGTGATCGGGGCAAGATAGAACGTGACGTCCTTCATCACCTCCACAAAAATGCCCCCCAAGCCGAACATCAGCATCGGCCCGAACTGCGGATCGCGGGTCATTCCCAGGATGACCTCCCGCCCCCGGTGACCCATCTTCTCGACGTAAGCCCCCCGGATGAACGCGTTCGGAGCACGCCGCTGCACCCGCAGCATCATCAGATCGAAGGCGTCCCGCACCTGCTCCGCGTTCGCCAGATTGACACGGACCCCGCCGAAGTCCGACTTGTGGACGATGTCCGGCGAGGTGATCTTCAGCACCACCGGATAGCCAATCCGATCGGCAATCTCGACCGCCTCGGCCGCATCCTGGGCCAGGGCGCCGCCCAGGATCTTGAAGTCGTAAGCCCGCAGGATTTCCTTCGCCTCGACCTCGCCCACGCGCTCGACCTCGCTCCGGATATGCCACTGGATGACCCGATCGACCCGGCGGCGGTTGACCGGGAAGCGGTTGACGATGCGCGGGGGACGCCCGCGCCAGGCGGCATAGTCCACCATCGCCCGCAGCGCGGCCACCGCACGGTCCGGGGCCGGGTAGTTCGGGATGCCCAGATCCATCAGACGGGCCTTGCCCGCCGCCACCTCCTCGCCCCCCATCAGCGCGGTTAACAGCGGTTTCTTGCCCTTGTTGGCGGCGGCAAGACGCTCCGCCAATTCCAGCGGCCGCGTCATGTTCTGCGGCGTCGCCACCACAATGATCGCGTCAATCGTGTCGTCCTCCTGGAGGATCTCGAAGGCCTTGATATAGCGCTCGGGCTCCGCGTCCCCAATCACATCCACCGGATTCCCCACCGCGGCCGTCGGCGGCAGCACGGCGCGCAGCCGCTCCTTGACCGCTTCGCTGGGCGCCACCATCTTCAAACCGACGCTCTCCGCGGCGTCCGCGGCCATGATGCCCGGTCCGCCGGCGTTGGTGATCACCGCCACTCGGTCGCCCGCCGGCAGCGGCTGGGTGGCAAACGCCAGAGCGTAATCGAACAGGGCCTCGAAATTCTCCGCCCGGATGACGCCCGACCGCTTGAACGCGGCACCATAGGCGATGTCCGCGCCAGCCAGACTCCCGGTGTGCGAGGACGCCGCCTTGGCGCCGGCCTGGGTGACGCCGACTTTCAGAATCACCACCGGCTTCACGCCGGCCGCCTGCTCCGCCACCCGCAGGAACTTGTCGCCCTCCTTGATGCTCTCGAGGTAACCGGCGATCACGCGGGTCTCCTTGTCCTCCGCCAGGGCCTGGATGAAATCCACCTCGTTCAAATCAGCCTTGTTCCCGAAACTGATCACCTTCCCAAGGCCAAGACGCTGGCTGGCAGCCCAGTCCAGAATCGCCACGCACAAGGCTCCCGACTGGGAGATCACCGAAATCTGCCCCGGCGGCGGCACAGACGGAGCAAACGTCGCGTTCATCGCATGGTGCGTGTTGAGCACCCCAAGGCAGTTCGGCCCCATCATCCGCACGCCGCTTGCCTTGCACAACTCCACCAGCTCCTTCTCCGCCTCCGCCCCCTTCGCGCCCACCTCCTTGAATCCGGCGGTGATCACGATGATCGTCTTGGCACCCGCCTTGATCGAGCTCTGAATCGCGTCCTTGACCCATTTCGAGCCCACCACGATCACGCTGAGGTCGATCTTGCCCGGATACTCCTCGAGGCTCTTGTAGCACTTCACCCCGAGAATCTCGGGGGCTTCGAGGTTGATGGGCACCAGGGTCCCCTTGAACCCGCATCGGGTCAGGTTGTGCATGAACGCATAACCCACCTTCTCCGGGTTCCGCGACGCCCCCACGACCGCCACCGTTTGTGGGTATAGAAGTGTCTCGAGCATACTCTTTCGATCTCCCCAAAAACCGCCACCGGAGCCGGCCCCCTCGCGCTTCCATCCCCCCGCCGACCCCGGATCATCCACCGCAGCACACCGCGGCGGCACGCGCGATACCAATCGCGCCCGCCGACCGCCGGCGGCCTCATCCAATAGAGGATAGACCGCCAACCCCGCATCGCCTTGTCCTAGATTGGCGAAAATCGGTCATTTTTTGGCGCCGCGCTGTCCAAGGCCAGAAACCTGCCGGCAGCCGCTGGCGGATGTTCGTGCCAAACGCCTTGGGCGAGGATCCGGGCCGACGGGCCGGGATTGACAGACCCCCGCAAACCGGCTATGGGACGCCCATTCATCAACAGATTCGCCATGAAATGCTGGAAGGTCTTGCTACTCACCGGGCTGGCGACGGCCGCAGCACACGCCACCATCATTCGGAACTACTCGGCCGCAGCCAATGACCTTTACCTGGAAGCAGCCGGGTTCCCTCCGGGACCGGCCGGCGCGTCGGTGACCCTGAACCCGACGCTCCTCCAAAGTCTGGTCCCTCCGTCGCTCGACTGCGATTTCTCAGGGGTGGGCTGGAGCCCGACCACCCTCCAGTGGGCAACCATGCTCACCCCGCTCCACTTCGTCACGGCCACGCACTACTACCCCGCCAGCGGTTCGCTCTACTTCGTCAATCAGGCCGGCATCCTCAAGAGCTACACGATCGATGCCGCCTTCTACAACTCCGGAAGGACCTATTACCATGACCCCGATTCCGGAGGCGACTACGTCTCTGATCTGATCGTCGGCCGCCTCACAAGTCCTATCCCATCGACGGATCTCGTCACCATCTACCCGGTGCTCGCGTACCCAAACCTGGATGATTACCTGGACCGCGACCTCGTCTTCGTCGGCAAGGTGGGAGGAGACGGAAGCGGGGTCCCCCCGCCAATCCGCCCCGCGGCCGGCATCAATACGCTCGACTTCCATGAGGCCGTCGATCTGCGAGATGACGATGGCAATCCGCTCACCAAGGACCCGGACACTGTGTGCTACGGGATGATCTACGACACCGCGCCCGGAGACACCTACGCCACCGGCGGCGACTCGGGCGGTCCCTCGTTCTTCCTGCATAACAACCAACTGGCCCTGGCGGGAACGCACTCGGCCGCCGGAACCGCAACAATCGACGGGATCACCTACCAGGTCAGCGTCGACGCCTTCCTGGGGCATTACCTCGGCCAGGTGCAGGGCATTGTGAATGCCGACGGCTACTCGCTGACGCTGGTGCCGGAGCCGGCCGCCGCGGCGTGGGCGGCCGCACTCGTGTGTCTGGCCGGCCTGGTCTGCCGACTGCGCCGATCCAAGACCGAAAGGCGCATCGACTAGCGAGGCGCGGCCTCAGACCTCTTCAATCCACTGGCGGTCCTCCCACACCGCGCGCAGCGAGACGACGTTGCGGCGGTCCAGCAGCCGTCGGGCCGCGGCGATCAGGCGGCCGCGCCGGAGGTGGTTCCAGGCGTCGCTGGCGCTGATGGCCGCGTACTGCAGCACGCTCGGATCGCGGTAGCAATCGATCATGCAGCGCGTGCAGCCGTCGCGGATCCGACGGGAGTCGTCGAACTCGTAGATGCTGCACATCGGCGTCTCCCAATAGTGGCACCGGTAGAGATCGAGATTCCAGTCCAGGTAGAAGTACTTGTGCCCCCCCAGACAACCGAAGCGCTCGGGTTGTCCGCGAATATGGCGCTGCATCTCCGCCAGGGACTCCATCGGATTGACCACCGGAAAGCCGCTCGCGCGCTTCAGTCGCTGGATCTGCTGGAACACGCCAACCAGTTCGTCCGGGGTGTAGGCCACAAGCTTCGAATCGCTGAAGCTCAGGTAGGTGGACCCCAGCGTGGTCAGGGGGTAACTGAACGTGCAGCTGCGGAATCCGAGCTCCCGCAGAAAGGCAGGCAGCCGGCTGTAGTCGTCGATCAACCGGCTCGCCGTCACGCTCGCCGTGGTCTGTACCCCGAGTCCGCCCAGCACTTCGTTGGCGCGCCGGATCTTCTGGCAGACCCCCGGCAAACCGCGATGGCGCTCGTGGCAGGCGGCGTCCGTGGCGTCAATCGACATGATGACACTCGCCAGACCGTCGCTCGCCAACAACGGGAGGTTCTCCTCGGTCCAAAGCGAGCCGTTCGTACAGATCATCGGGCGCACGCCCCGCAGGGCGGCATACCGCACCATCGACCTCAGATCCCGATGCACCATCGGTTCGCCGCCGACGAAGAGCAGGTAGCCAATCTGCCGCCGCACGCAAATGTCCACCACGTCCTGCGCCTCCGCCAGCGTGACGCTGCGTCCCTGACCGGGATCGAGACGGTCCACCGCAAAACCGCAAAACTCGCATCGCGCATTGCAGCGGTTGGTGATGGCGAACTGGAGATAGCCGGGGCCGCCATGATCGAGAACTTCCCGCAGCAGGCGCCACGGGCTCGTGCGCGGCGCCGGCACACTCCCGGTCATGTCCACCGCCCGGGCCGCCGTGCTCCGCCCAAACCCGCCGGAGACTGTCGTCCTGTTGCCGCCATCCACGCCCCAAGTCTGCGGGCTCCCTCGCCCCCCGGCAACTGTTTCCCGTCCTCCCCAGTCTGCGCGTCGCGGACTCTCACTCCTCGAGACGTCCCGTCATCGGAACGAACCGGACGGGGAGCACCGCGCGCCGTTCGACCCCACCGCCCCGTTTCTCGAGCACGATCAGGTTCTGGTCCCCGACTCCGCCCACCGGGATGATCATCCGCCCGCCCTCCCGCAGTTGGGCCACCAGCGGCGCGGGCACATGATCCGGAGCACAGGTCACCATGATGGCGTCGAACGGCGCGGCCTCGGGCCAGCCAGCATAGCCATCGCCAGCCCGGACACTCACATTCGCGTACCCGAGCCGACGGAGGTCCGCCGCCGCCCGCATGGCCAAAGGCTCGACGATCTCGATCGTGTATACCTCAGCCACAAGACGCGACAACACCGCGGCCTGGTATCCCGACCCGGTGCCCACCTCGAGCACGCGATCGGTCGGCCGGGGATCCAAGTGCTCCGTCATGAACGCAACAATGTAGGGCTGGGAAATCGTCTGCCCGTAACCAATCGGGAGCGGGTGGTCCGCGTACGCCCGGCTCCGCTGCGCCTCCGGCACAAACTCGTGCCGGGGCACCTCCGCCATCGCCGCCAAGACCCGCGGGTTCCGTATGTCCCGTCCCGAAGCCTCCAGTTGCTGCGCCACCATGCTGCGGCGCGCAGGGGCAAATTCGTCCTCGACACTCATGCGCGATGGGGGGACCGCGGTCGGCTGACACCCGGTCCCAACCCCAAGGGCGAGAACTCCCAGGATGACCGTTCGGTTCACAGGACTGAACCTACGCCAAAACCGGGCGAGATCAATGCTGGCGAGGCGCGCCTCAGACCGATGACGCACGCAGTCCCGAGGAACCGGGAAAGAAACTTGACATCTAGGCTTTGTTATGCAAAGTGAATCCATGGAACCGAATTGGGCTGCTGACCATCTCCAGGTCATCCGCACCCTCATGGAACGTTCCGCCGTCTACCGGCGGGCTCTGGCGCCGATGATGCTCTGGGCGGGCGCCCTAGGAACCGCGGCCGGCGCCGCCGGTCTGCTCTGGCCCGTGGATCATCCCGTCCGCTTCATCCTGTTCTGGTTGGCCATCGCCTTGGTGACCATGACCGGCTCCTTCCTGATGGTGCGACGACAGGCGCTCCGCGAGGCCGAGCCGTTCTGGTCGCCCCCCGCCCGGCGGGTGGTTCGCGCCGCAGCCCCGGCAGCCGCCTGCGGGCTGGGACTGGCCCTGGTGATCGGAGCGCATCTGCTGGGCGAGGCCGGCGATTCCAGCCTCTGGCGGCTGATGACGTTTCAGATGCTGCCGGTGATCTGGGCCGGGCTGTACGGGTGTGGAATGCACGCGGCGGGTTTCTTCATGCCCCGGGGTATGAGGTGGTTTGGGACGGGGATGGTCGCCGTGGCCCTGGTCCTCCTGGCGGCGGGCAACCCGGGTCTCGAGCCCTTTCAGTGGGGACACGGCGTGATGGCGATTTGCTTTGGCCTGCTGCACCTCGGCTACGGAGCCTACCTCGTCTCCACCGAACGTCCGCACGCCGCACTGTGAACCCGGAACCCTTCCTCCAACTCGACCGGGTCATCCACGAGAAGGGCCGGTTGCCGATCGTGTCGCTGCTGGCGGCGAACGCGGAGCTTTCGTTCACGGAGATCCGCGACCTGCTGCAAATGACCGACGGCAATTTGAGCGTCCATCTGCGGACGCTCCAGGAGGCGGGGTACATCGCCATCACCAAGACCTACCGCCAGCGAAGACCGCTCACGACGTGCGCCCTCACCCCGGCCGGCCGCGAGGCGTTCACCCGTTACGTCGGCTTGCTCGAGGAAATTGTCCGCCAGACCCGGGGCGTTTAAACGCAGCCCCCCGCGATCAAGTCACTGTCTCCAAATGCTTTGCAACACAAAGATTAAGTGCCTATGAGGATCCTGCGCGCTTCGCACCTTGGTCTCTGCTTCGGCGTCCGCAACGCCATCCACCTGGCCCTCGATCATGCCCGCCACGAGCCGTTCGCGCTCCTCGGGCCGCTGGTCCATAACCCCACCGTCACCGCCCGGCTCGCCGCCGCAGGCATCGCCCAGGCCAACACCCCGGACGCCCTCCGCACCCGCACCGTCATGATCACCGCCCATGGCGCCTCGGAACGAGCCAAAGCCGACCTCGCCCTCCGCGGCTTCCGGATCCTCGAAGCCACCTGCCCCTTCGTCCGCCATGCCCATGACACCCTCCTTGCCCTGGCGCGGGCCGGCTTCCATCCGATCGTGATCGGCCAACCCCAGCACGTCGAGGTGCGCGGACTCACCGGCGACCTCGACGCCTTCGACGTGCTGTTGAACACGGACGACGTCGATCGCCTCGCTCCCCGTCCCCGGTTCGGCGTCATCGCCCAGACCACCCAACCGCTGGAACGCGTCCACCGATTGCTCGAGCGTCTCCGCCACCGGTTCCCCGACTCCGAGGTGCAATACCAGGATACCGTCTGCCGCGCCACCCAGGACCGCCAGCAAGCCGCCCTGACCCTCGCCCGCCAATGCGACGTCGTGGTCGTCGTCGGCGGAGCCCAAAGCAACAACACCCGCGAACTCGCCGACACCTGCCGGCGCCATTGCCCGCGGGTCCACGCGCTCGAGACTGCCGCTGACTTGTGCCCGTCCTGGTTCCACCCCGCCGACGACGTCGGCATCACCGCCGGAACGTCGACGCCCGATGACGTCATCGACGCCACGGAACGGCGGTTGCTTGAGATCGCGGCGGCAAGCCGCGCCCCGACTCCCGAACCCGCCCTCGCCCCTGCCGCCGCGGCGTCCGCCGACCTCGTCCTGGCGTGAGGCGGGGATCGCCCCAGGCCAGCGTCTTGCAGCCGCGGATGGCGCGACGCAGCCGGCACCCAAATCCGCGCGCAAGCGTCCCTCGCGGCTCAACCTCCTGAGCTGGACCAAGCGCCTTGAGCCGCCCAGTCCGGGGTTTTCGCGGATTGGGAAGCCCGCCCCCGGGGCGGTCTCATTCCCTCCATACCCTATAGAGCCCGCCCGCCAGCGGGCGGGCCACCCCGGAGCCGACACCCCACGCGCCTTCAAGGCGAAAACCCACCACGAGCCGATGGCGAACGTTCGCGCCGCACGCCTTAGACGAGGATCCGGGCGGCACCTTCACGCTTGTCATCCATCGAACACGCAACCTACTCCGGTCACGCGCTGCCTGGATCACTCGGCAGGAATCCACGGCGACAAGAGGGTCACTTGGGCGGCGCACCGCCTGCCCGGGTGTCCAAACGCATCGCGCTGAAAGGACGACATGTGGCGAGTCAGGCTGATCACAGGAGCCGCGGGGCGGTTGAGTTGTTCGTGGCTCTTTTGTGCCGCAGTCTTGCAGGCTGGTTCCTTTACCCTTCATGAGTTCTCCGGGGGAAGCGCCGACGGGGCGAGTCCCTATCACGGCGTACCCTATGTGTCCGGTTCGACACTCTACGGCTTGACCCGGGATGGCGGCGCTTACGGCGCGGGAACGGCGTTCCGCATGAATACGGACGGCACGGGGTTCACCGTTCTGCACACCTTCGCCGGCGGCGAGCGCGATGGGGGGGACCCCTACGGATCCCTCACGCTCTCGGGCTCGACCTTCTACGGCATGACGTCGTTGGGTGGCCTGGGCGGCTGGGGAACCCTCTTTCGGATGAACATGGACGGCACCGGACTGACTCTTCTCCACGGGTTCAGCGGCAGTAACGGCCGAATGCCGCTCGGTTCCCTCACTCTCTCCGGCTCGACACTTTACGGCATGACCCAGTACGGCGGCACCAGCGGCAACGGCACGGTGTTCAGGATCAACACCGACGGCACCGGCTTCGGGTTGTTGCACTCATTTGCCGGTGGAGCCAGCGACGGCGCGAATCCCGAAGGCGACCTGACGATCGTCGGCTCCACCTTGTATGGTATGACACGTGCCGGCGGGGATACCGGCAGAGGCACAGTGTTCAAAATGGACTTGAATGGCGCCGGGTTCGCCCTCCTTCACGAGTTCGCCGGGGGTAGCAGCGATGGGGCCAAACCGTCCGGATCGTTGACCCTCTCCGGCTCGACGCTTTACGGCATGACCCTGATGGGCGGCGATGGCAACTTCGGCACCGTCTTCCATTTCGCCATCATCCCCGAGCCCCCCTGCTTGACCCGCAGCGGCGGTCGCCTTGCTCTTCCTGGTCCTCCTCAGGCGACTTCGCTGAACCACGCCGCGAGGCCGCGGGGCGGTTGAGTTGTTCGCTATCTGGTCGCGCGACGCAGCCTGAAGTATCGCTCGCCCCCCGTCCAATCGACCCGTACGCGGTACCGATTCAGGCCTGTCTCGGGAACGGTGCTCAAGCGCTCCCACCGGCTGGGTGACAAAGTGGGGCTCGTCTCCAGGCGGTAGCTTGCCGCCGTCAGTGGCCAAGACAGATCGAGACCCTCAGGCTTGCGCTCGCACATCAGATCCGGCGGACCAAAGCTCAAGAAGCGGATGTTCTCCACGGTCACCTGCAGTCCTGCCGAGGTTCCACCCAGCACTCCCCAGCCCATCTCGGCCTGAGCGCCCGCAGATCGAGACACATCAATCGGAGGACTGGCCGCTCGGGCGCCGTCCTTGATGTGCTTCAATGGTTGTGCGAACACGAGCGCCCCGTCGCGGTGCACCGCCAACACGTCGTCCACGGGGTCCCCTGACACGGTGAACTCGAACGTCATCCACTCCGCGGACTGCGGCAGCTTCAACGGCAACCAGGCATAGGGAGCGGCAGCCTGATCCATGGGCGGCTGATGCAGGAACCCTCCGCTTCCCCCTCCCTCCGTCTCGAACCGCAGGGAAAGTGCCGGCATGTACGCCAGATCGGCGGCGCTCGCCAAGCCCTTGGCAAGGTCATCGCCCATGTCCCTCAAGAGCTGTTCGGCGAATCGTGAACTCGTCTCAACGACCGTTGCCGCCACGGACCCTGTGCACCGTATCGCGCCCGTCACCGTCGATACCACCGCACCAACCGCAAGTTCGGTCCGCCCCAGAAGCCATCCGACCGATCCTGCCCGCTCCAAAGCCATCTCATCAACGGCACCCGGCACCTGCCAGTACTTCGCCGGCGGGCGCAATTCGGCAGCGACAGGGGGAAACGGGCTGATCGGAGAATCCAAGTGACGAATACCCTCCCAGGAGGTCCAGATGCCGAGCAACCGGTGCGAACCGGACGTCAAAGACCGCTGGTACCACTCGATGGGATATCCGTGGATTGACGGCCACGACGCCATCAGCCGCTCGGTTGGCGTCGCCCCCACAGCCCGGGGCAAGGCCACGTTGACGGCACCGTCCAGCGTTAGACCCACAAGGCTGACGTAGTTGTCCGCCCATGCAAACTTCTCCGGCAGCGGCGAGTTGCCCGGGTCGAACGCCACTCCGGCCCCGGCCACCAACGACAGGCCCCCCGTGTACGGTGCCAGAATCACGCCTCCCAGACCGAGCACTACCATCCCACCCTCGGTCACCCGCGCCAACTCCGCCTGGTCCAGCAGCGTCATGTGAGTTCGCCACCAGGCGAAGTCAACCGAACCCGGCGGCTTCTTCACTGATGGGCTGGTGTCGCCGTGCAAGTAGTCGGCGGCACGAGCATTGACCAGGGTCCCGAGGCTGTGCCCCAGGAAATGCAGGTCTCCGCTGTATCCGACCCCCAACTCCTCCTCAAGCGCCCGGCCGAGGGACAAGCCTTGAGCTGGCGTCTTCGTCTCGGGCGGCAGGAGACCCGCTGCCGCTCCCCCCCAATCCCAAGCCAGGAGGTTCACCTTGGGGCTGCCGTCCTCGCTCGTTCCCAGGCGGTCGAGCAGCGCCCGTGCCATCAACGCCGGCCATCCGCCTGCTTCAGAGTTCCAGCCGTGGGTCATGATGATCGTCATCCGATCCGTGCGCGTGTGCCCGCGGGCCGGTCCCAACCCCCAAGGTCCGCAAGCCATCAATCGCCCCTCGCCGTCCTCGTCCACTTCCGGCTTCGGAGGAGCGGGACTCCCGTCGTTGACAAGAGGGGCCGACGGCGGCGATGCTGGCATCCCGATGTCCTGAAGAGCGGTCGCAGGGTTCAGCACGATGAAGCGGGCCTGGTCCGCAAAGCCGGTCCTCTCGATCGAAAGACAATAGAACTCCCCCGGTAGCGGGGGAAAATCATAGCGGCCGTCTTCCCCGCTGGTGGCCTCACCCACAACCACGCCGCCTTCCTCGAGACGAAGGCGCGCGCCAGCCACAGGATTCCCCGCGTCGTCGCGCACGACTCCTGCCAGGGAGACGAGATCGGACGTCAGTGCAGGCACCCGAAGGTACTTGGCGTACGGCCCATCCAAGGTCGCCGAACCCGTGCCTTCCGGAGCTTCGGCTGCCAGGAATGACACGGGGCGACTGAGATGCTGCACGGCTCCACAGCAACCGGCAACGCCATCCTCCCGTGCAAATGTAATCGGCCGACTGACAACCCGGCTCAGCCCGCCGCCCCCCTCAGGCTGGCCTGCCCCCCGGATCGCCTCGCTCGAACTCTGCGGTCGAGACGCACCACCGGAATCGACGCCGACGACCCTGAACCCAATGGCAAAGACCGAGAAGACCACCAAACCCACCCATCCCCGTCCGGATCGAGGGTCAGAGCCATTGAAGTTGATTGTCCTCACATCCAGACTCCTCAAGGGCGGGTTCAAGGCACGGTCAGCGGGTACCGTCGTCCGTTCTCAGCGATCCCGATGCGCGTCAGCCCCCGCCCGGGTTCGGCGCGGATCTCGACCTGGGTGATCGCTTCTCCGTGCACGGTCCTCCCTCCTTCGGCCCCCATCGAGGCAAGGCCTCCCCCTGCAGTCACGACCGCCTTGGCAAACAGGATGCCGTTGCCTGGCGGAAGATCCACCTCGACCACTGCCGTGCTCGATTCCAAGGTCCCCGCATTATTCAACGCGGAGGCCTCGACGCTGCTTCCGGCAGCGCCTTGGGCGACCACCGTGATCACGGTATTCAGCGGCAGGTTCTGGCACGCTACAACGACAGGAATCGAACCGGCCGCTCGCGCTGGAACAATCACATCAGGCGCCAAAGGGTGCCCCAACGGTGGATCGTCCAGCAGCACACCCGCCACACTCCTGATCCCCAGGCTTGCCACGCCCGAGGCCGGAAGGAATAGGATGGGCTGAAAGCCGGAAGTCGCCTCGCCGGCGCATGTCCCATAGAACCTCAGGTCCAGAGCGTCGAGACGAATCCGACCCCGTCCGGCCATCAGCATATGACGGTTCTCATCCGCATACCCCGAAGAGCCTCCGACCGCATTCAGCAGTCCGGTTCCGGTGATCGTTGATGCCACCAGACGGATTGCCCCGCCGCTGCCCGCGCCACCCCACCCGCCTGCGGCCCCGCCCACGGCCTGGATCGACCCGTTGACTTCGAGGAGCCCCGAGCAGGCGATGAGAATCGCACCGCCTCCGCCTCCGCCGGCAAGCGGCTTGTCCCAGACCGGAGGACTGATGCCGCCGCTTCCACCGGAACCTCCAAGCAGAGGCAGCAAGAAGGGGTTGCCATAGACCTCGCCCGCCGGATGCTGAACGAACTGCCCGTTGTAGGACGCCCGCTCGCCAGCCTTGCCATAGGAACCAGCACCACCCCACAAACGGGTCATCGCCGGCGTTTCCGCCACTGCCACTTGCCCCCCGCCAGGACCCATGCCCGGACCCGGCGGTCGCCAGTGCCCGGTGATGGGGTCAACCTCCTCCGGCGGCGCAAGCCCCCCTCGATAGCCACCCGGCCCTCCATTGCCGGGTGTCCTGCCCGAGGACGGCTCCCCGCCAAGATCCACTGTTCCTTCGATCCGACAGTCGTCTTGGACGAGCCAAACGACCGGCGTGTTGGCTGCGTTCGGGCGGAAACGCACAGTGACCCCGGGGGGAACATGCACCGAGCGGTAGTGGAATACACCGTCCGGGTGATCCGACAGGTCAATGACGGTGCTGACCTCGGGGTGCAGAACCCCATCCTTGCCGCTGCTCCCCGTATTCAACTGCGCTTGCAGCATCACAAGATGCACCGCTGCGACCACCATCACCCCGCCGGCTCTCAGATTCATGATTGCCTCCTATACCAGAGCCGGTGCCGGACTTCCAGTGAACATCGGGCCCGCCCGCTCGCGGGCGGGCCACCCCGGAGCCGACACCGCACGCGCCGATCAAAGCCAAAACCCACCAGGAGCCGACGGCCCATGTTCGAGCCGCAGGCGTTAGGCGGGGATCCGGGAATCACAATCCCTCTTGCTACCGAGTCTCAATAGCAGTAACGTCGGCGCCATGAGTGACGCGTCGGGGTCCGCCCCGTCCAGGAAATCGCCGGTCCACACCGAGAACACCTGCCCGCTGAGCCGTGTCCGGGCCGGCACCTGCGTTCGCATCAAGAAGCTGATCGCCTCGCCCGATCTCTGCCATCGCCTCCGGGAATTGGGTTTCACGGAAGAACAGCAGGTCCGCCTGCTTCTCCAGAGCCGGCAGGTGGTCTGCCAGGTCTGCAACGTGCGCCTGGGCCTGAGCGCGCAACTCGCCGACAGCATCTGGGTCGAACCCATCAAACCCGCCGAGAGCGCCGCCTAATCCGCATGTTACACACCTTCTCTGCACACGCACAGCCGGTGCCGCTCATCGCTCAACCGATGCGGGCTAGAAATGCAACACCGCGCCCAAACAGGGGTCGGGGAAGAGACTGCACCCTGTCGGGACGAGCGTGCGTGTCCCGAGGCCGCTTCATCCCCTCTTCCTGCACTCAGGGCGCGGTGTTGCCAAAGCCCGGGAATCCTCGCACCGGTTCTTCTCTGAGATTGCCGGGCTAAGCAATGTCCGCGGCGAACGAGCCTCCATCGAGCCCCTTGGCGTCCCCCGCGGCCACCCCCTTTCGGGTGGTCTTGGCGGGGAACCCCAACTGCGGCAAGACCACGGTATTCAATGCCCTGACGGGTTTGCGCGCGAAGGTGGCGAACTACGGCGGGGTCACGGTGGAACGTAAGGAGGGAGCCATCGAGGGGGCCCGGCAGGGACGGCCGATCCTCCTCCTGGACTTGCCGGGCACATACAGCCTCACGCCCCAGTCGCCGGACGAACAAATCGCCCGGGACGTCCTCCTCAGGCGGTCGGCCGACGTCGCCGCCCCCGATCTGGTCATCGTCATCGCCGACGCTTCGAACCTCGAACGCAACCTGTACTTCGTCACCCAGGCCGTCGAACTGGGCTACCCGACCTTCCTGGCCCTGAACATGATCGACGTGGCGCGTGCGAAAGGCCATCGCATCGACACCGTGCGCCTCGGCATCGAACTCGGCATCCCGGTCTTCCCCCTGGTCGCCAGCACAGGCGAGGGCGTGCCCGCCCTCAAGACGGCGATCGAAGAGACCGCGGATAACCCGGCGCCGGCGCCTCCAGCGGCGCGGACGTGCTCGCTGCCGGAGATCTTGAACCACGAGGTGAACCGATTGGCGGCCCAGGTGGCTGCGCGCCGCCCGGATCGCAAGACCCTGGCTCCTGCCGAAGCGCTTCTCTGGCTGGCTGACGACCGCAACGCAACCCCCGGAGAACCGGCATCGGGGCCGTTGTGGCAAACAGTCCGGGCGGCGCGCGCGCGACTGGCAGCGGGCGGCATTGACGTGGCCAGGTCCTCGATCGAAAGGCGCTACCAACGGGTCGCCGACATCCACGCCGCCGCGGTCATCGCCTCCCACCCTCCGGCCGGAATGACGTTGAGCGACCGGCTCGACCACGTCGTCACCCACCGGATTGGGGGCAGCCTGATCTTCGTGGCCGTGATGGCGCTGTTGTTCCACAGCATCTTCACGCTGGCCCAGGGACCCATGGCCCTGATCGAGCAGGGCGTGCACGCCGCCGGCACCGGGATCGCAACCTGGCTGCCGCCTGGCGACCTCCAGAGCCTGATCGTCGATGGCATCCTCGCCGGCGTCGGTGCCGTGGTGGTGTTCCTGCCCCAGATCTGCCTGCTCTTCCTCTTCCTGGGCGTGCTCGAAGACACGGGGTACATGGCGCGCGCGGCGTTTCTCATGGACCGGGTGATGAGCAAGGTGGGATTGCACGGAAAGAGCTTCATACCGCTGCTGGGCTCGTTCGCCTGCGCCATCCCGGGGATCATGGCGACGCGCACCATTGAAACCCGACGGGATCGGCTGGTCACGATCCTGATTGCCCCGCTGATGAGTTGCTCGGCCCGGCTGCCGGTGTACACGCTCCTGATTGCCGCCTGCATACCCCAGGAACGGGTCGTCGGCGGGCTGCGCCTCCAGGGGTTGACCCTGCTGGGGATGTATCTGCTGGGCGTGGCGATCGCTCTCGTGTCCGCCTGGCTGTTCAAAAAGACCCTGCTACGAGGGCGGACACCGCCCCTGATTCTCGAACTGCCGCCCTACCGGCGGCCCCAACTCACCCGGGCCGTCCACCACATGTGGGAGAGCGCCTGGTCGTTTCTCCGTCAGGCAGGCTCCGTGATCCTCGGGATCAACATCCTCCTCTGGTTTCTCGCCTCCTACCCGCACGATCAGAGCCTCGACGCCGGGCATCGGGAACGCCGGTTGGCGGCCGCCCGGGAGCTGCTGCCAACCACGTGGGACGATCGCTCGTCTCAGGATCCGGCGGCAGTCTCGGCGGCGCTGGCGCGCTGGCAAACCGCTCCCGCTAAACCCCCGGACCCGCCCGCCGACCGGGCCCTCCGCGAACGCCTGCGCGCGCTGGATCAGGAGCACGCCGCGGCGCGCCTGCATCAGAGCTGGGCGGGCCGCTTCGGTCGATTCCTCGAACCGGTGCTCGAACCTCTCGGGTTCGACTGGCGCATCGGGATTGGGATCGTCGCTTCGTTCGCCGCCCGGGAGGTGTTCGTCAGCACGATGGCCGTCGTGTACAGCGTCGGGCAATCGGGCGGCGAGGATCCCGACAGCCAAGCCCTGGTGGACGTCTTCCGAAGCCAGCGGCGGCCCGACGGCTCCCCGGTCTACACCCCCCTGACCGGAATCACACTCATGGTCTTCTACGTCGTCGCCCTCCAGTGCGTGAGCACCATCGTGCTGGTCCGCCGCGAAACCGGGTCGTGGAAATGGCCCCTGTTCCAATGGTCGTACCTCGCGATCCTGGCGTGGGTCCTGGCCTTCCTGACACGCTCCGCGGGCCGCGCGCTGGGCCTGGAGTAGCTCCCGTCACTGGCCTAATTAGGGTCACATCTCACACTTCTACTATTCATGCGCCTGCCGCATTCGCACCCTCTCCGTGCGGTCTCCGACCCACCGCTGTTCAGCACGATCCCATGCAGCCGGACGCGGTATCGCAGGAACCTCCCGGCCAGCAGTCCCGGGCAGTGCCGCCGATCGCCATCGTCCCGGCAAATCGCTCTCCGGTGATTGCCGCGGGCACTGCCGTGATACCAACCGCCCGCCAGGGACGAGATGTGCGTTTGGCCAATCCGGCCAAACTACCCGCACCGGATTCAAATGCACATGCCGCAGCCATTGGCCCTCCCCATAAATGTCAATTATGAAGATGTGACTCCAAATGAGTTCGTACAGCCCATCGGGTCGGTGGTTCTGCAACCAGGGGGAACCGGGGGAAGTGCAGGTCAGGGCGGTGGCCAGCGGGCAGATTCAAACCAGCATTCCGGGCCGCGTCCAGAAGGCCGTGTTCAGCCCGGACGAGCGGTACGTGGCGACGCTGAACGACGAGCCCGTAGCCCGACTCTACGAACTCGACACGGGCCGACTCGTCATGACCTGCCAGGGTCATCGGTCGATTGTGATGGCGATCGCGTTCGCGCCGGATGGACAGCGCGCGGCCACCGCGGGAATGGATGGCGTAGTGAAGATCTGGAGCGCCCGGCCGGGGCGCGAGTTGATGTCCGCTGAAACCCCTCTGTTTGCGACGGCGCTCAGCCGGGACGGCCACTGGGCGGCCGTGCCGCCCCTGGATGGCACCTGCCAGATCTGGGATACCGAGCGCGGAGTGCGGACGCGGACGTTGGCGCCGGATTTCCAGTATGTGGACAGCGCGGCCTTCAGTCCGGACAATCGCTACTTGGCCACAAGTGGCACCGACCGGCAGGTGCGCATCTGGGAACTGGCCTCCGGCCGCGAAATCCGCTCCTGGCTGGCGCACCGACGGACGGTGTCGGGCCTCGAGTACAGTCCGGACGGGCACGCGATCGCGACGGGGTGCTTCGATGGCACAGCAGCGCTCTGGGAGGCTGACACGGGCCGATTGCTGCGCCGGTTCCAGGGGCACTCGAACTTGCTGTACCGGGCGACCTTCAGTCCGGACGGGCGGAGTCTTGCGACGGCCAGCTACGACCAAACGGCCCGCGTGTGGGACACACGGTCAGGCCAATGCCGTTTCATGGTTCCCACCGGGTTCGCCGATGTCCCTGAGGTGCAATTCAGTCCGGATGGACGCCGACTGGCAACCGTGGCCAATGGCATGATCCAGCTTTGGGACGCGCGGAACGGGGAACCGCTCGGGACCTGGCCCGCCCGGCAGGGGATCAAGGGGCTCTGTTTCAGCCCGGACGGCCAGCGCCTCGTGGTCATCAGCTCCGAGATGGGGAGTGGGTGGAGCGACTTGCCCGGACTCGAGGTCTGGGATGCCAACCGTGGGCAGCCGCTGCTCCGGCTGCGCGGCCACAACGCGTGTTGCGGAATCGCGGCCTTCGCGGCCGACGGTCGGCGGCTGCTGACCGGTTCGCTGGATCAGACGGCGCGTTTGTGGGAGACGTTCCCTTGGCGCGAGTCCGAGTACCCGGGTCCCTCGAACCTGCCACTCTCCCATCGAGTGCAACAGTACGCCGAAGCCTATTGGCGGGAACGGCTGGCGGCGGAGCGCCGGATCGAGCCCGCCTCGATCGCCGTTGAGCCCCCGCTGCGACCCAGGCCGGCGCGAACCCTCTGGCCGCCAAGGGACCCCAGCCTCAAGCCCGAACAACTCGATCTGACCGAGCATTACACGGGGCTCATGACCTGCTTGTTCCACCCGACCGTGGCAGACCTGGTGTTCGACGACACGCTGGAAGGCGTGCCGAGCGGGGCCGTGGCTTTGGGTGGCGTGCGGTTCGATGTGCGTGGCGTGGTTCTGCTGCGGCGGCGGGTGCCAAGCTGGCAATTCATCGACCGTCTTTACGAGCGGTATCCGAAGGCGATCGAGGGGCTCCGGGTGGGGCGTCCGTTCCGTCGCCTGCACGTGATCCACGCGGTCCTGCAGAACCAAGTCCTCTCCGACAAGAAAGCGATTCTCGAAAGGGGCACCCGCGTGGGGAGCTATCGGCTGCATTATGTCGATGAGAGCCAGATCGAGTTGCCGATCGTCTTCGGCGTTGACGCGGGTGACTGGTGGCACTTCCCGCAGGCATCTGAACCCGCGCCGAGTTCGGCCATGGTGGTCTGGAGCGGCGCGAACGCCTCCAGCGAACTCTACGGTGCCACCCTCCGCCTTTATCTGCGCACCTACGACAACCCGCATCCTGAACTCGAGGTCAGCCTTCTCGACCTTGTCTCGGAACTGACCCTTGGCGCCCCGTTCGTGATTGCGATGACCGTCGAGTAAATCGCGGCCTTGAGCCGGGCCGGCTTTGGGCGTTCCCGAAGCATCTTCAAACGCCGGGCGACCAGCGTCGCCCCCGGTTCCGCACACCCCATCGCCTGCGCGCGCCGTTGATCCTCCATCGAGAGTCCCAGCCCCCGATCCGCACCGGGTTCAAATCCAGGTAGCGCGCTACCTTCAGCCCCCCGTCAAGCCGCCGGCCGGGCGAAGTCCTGCAGGCGCACCGCGAGGTTCGGATACTGTTCGAGAACCTGCCGATCCGTCGTGACTAAGGTGACCCCCAGACGGCGGGCCAGGGCCACGTACTCCGCGTCGTAAGCGGAAAGGGAACTCTCCCGCACCACGGCGAACACCTCCTGATCGCTCACCTCGTGCATCACCACCGCCGACTGGGCGTTCGCCGTCGCCGCGAGGACGTTCGGCAGCGCTTCACCGCGCCGAAGGTGACCTGCGGCAATGCTGCGGAATTCGCTGCGAAACAGCCGCGGCGCCTGCCAATCCGGGTCGCGTTCGCGCGCGGCCACCGCAAGCAGGTGGTAGTCGTCCCGGGTCACCACGAAACCGAACAGGACGCTGACATCCACCACGATCATGCTCGTCCCGCCTTCCGCAGCGCTTCCTGGTCTTCGGGTTCCAGGCGGGTCTGCCAGGGCACGGCTTCGATGCGGCGAAGCAACTCGGACTCGCGGACTCGGGAGCCGAGGGCCCGGGCGCGCTCCTCGAGCCACATAATCGCCTCGGCGTTTTGGCTGCGGCGGTTCCGGCGCGCGGACAGCTCGAGGGCCGCCTTGACCTCGCGGGGGCAGTCTTTGATCGTAAAGCTGACGTTCACGGTTAGAACCTTAATGGAAGCAAAATGGTTGTCAATGGTCCGCATCCCCGACGGAGCGCGCCAACTGACGGTCCGGCGTGCCGTCGCGGCCGGGTTCCGGCCAAGGGGACAGGGTCTCGGCCACCGGAGATGCCATGGCCGCGGCCCTGATTGCCCTGCACCCCCGTGTGCAACGCCTGCGCCCTTCTCAGCACGATTGGAACCACCTCCTCAGAACCTCAGCGTAGCCCTCGCTCCAGTCCCGCAGCGCTCTGGCCCGTCCTACGGCAAGAGCCACAGCCTGCCCTGGCTCGAAGGCAGCTTGCGGGCAAGGCGGGCCGTCGCTGCCGGATTGCGACCAGGGGACACCGTGTCCGTCACCTGCGCCAACTCCGACCTCGATGCCGTCCTCTTCCGCGTCCTCGCAGTCGAGGTCCCCGGCCCGGAGTCGCCCAACGTGCTCCTGACGGTACGCGAAGACACCGCCCATCTGATGGCCAACGACTGCCCTGTGCCGGCGGATGATGCGCTTGTCGCGGCCGAGTACTCTCCGCTCCCCTGCCACGACGTGCTCGCGGTCGAGCTTCCCTACGCCTGGACAGCCGACACGCTCCCCCGGCTCCTGGTCGTGCCCGCCCGGGGCGAGACGCTTTCGGATGGGTTCACCCTCTGGTGGGAGCGCGCGGTCGATAGCTTCGCGACCGCAGGTGAGGGCCAGGTGTTCGGTCGACGCGGCACGCTCAACACCGCGCTCGACGCTACCGGGTTCCTGTACGCCGAGGACGGCCTCGATGTGACGTTCACGAGCCCCGACGACGACCTCGATGACATGCCCTTCGACGAGGGCGTCGGCACGCGCCGGTTCCTGATCTTCATCGGCGATGAGATCCTGCTTGGCTGGGAACCAACCCTGGTGAGCGCAGGCCGGTACACGGTCAACGTCCTGCGCTCGCAGCTCGGCACCACGCGAGGACAGCATGACGTCGGCGCCGAGTGCTGGTGCGTTCAGTTGGCCGAACTGCCGCTGCTCGAATGGGCGTCGCCCAAGGACGCGGCGTCCGTGGGCTTGAAAGTCCAGCCCCGGTTGCTGCATCGCGAGGTCAGCCTAGTGGACGTCTCCAAGATCACGCACGCAGTCCAGCGCCGGTCCCTGCGACCGCTCGGCCCGGCCAACCTGACCGCCAACGGCGACGGCGCGCACCCGACCTACACAAGCGGCCAGAACGTGATCCTGGATTGGACCCTCACCAGCGAGGTCCGCGCCGGGAGCGATCCCCAGAGTCCTCGGCTTGTGGAATTCGTGGTCAACAGGCCAAGTTTCGGCCCCTCCGGTTGCAGGCTTCCCCTCCTTCCGTCGAGGACTCTGAAGTAGCGAGGCGCGGGACACAGGGTCCAGAGGGGCATGGAGGTTCATGAGACCGAGAACTTGTCTTGGTCTGAGGCGGCGCCTCGCTAGGTGGACCTCGAATGCCGCGCCGACGCCTGCGTGCTCGAACTCTGGGCCTGGCCCGCATCGATTCCCCATTCCGGGTGGCTGCCAACCTGGGCACCCAGGGGGAGAACGGATGCGGGCCAGAAAAGCAAAACCGCGCCAACGACAAAGACGAGAACGGAGAGAGGAATCCCGCGGGGTAGCCCTGGGAACGAGGCATCCTGCATGAAACGAGATGACCCTCGCCGCTCCCTGTCCTGGCGCGGTTTTGCCACAGCCCGGATACCGATGCCTCGCGAAGCTCGTGGAGTATCCGGGCTCGGACAACACGGCGCCACCAACGTCGCCGAAACCGTCGATGCCCTGACCCGGCTCATCCAGGCCCTGTACCCAACCCCTTGAACACACCCCCACCATGTCCACGCTCCCTTCGCACTCGCGCCTCGCCGACGTCAGCAACGCCGCCCTGTTCCGCGAGCTCACCGCCGACAACTTCGCCATTCTCGCCGAAGAGATCGGCCTGCGCCTGGCCACGTACCAGAACGGCGTCCCCACCACGATCATCGGCCCGCCAACAGCCGGCACGTTCGCCCAGAGTCCTCGCCTCATGCAATACGCGGTGAACATCTCGAGTTTCGGTATCTCCGGTTCCAGGCCTCCCCTCCTTCCGGCGAGGACTCTACAGTGGCGAGGCGCAGGACGGGCGGTGGGGAGGGACACCGGGCTCTTCACGGACCTGAGGACTCGACTTGGTCTGACGCGCGCCTCGCCAGCCGAGTTCTGGCGGGATGGCCTAGGCGGCGAGTGGCGCTGCACTGGGGCCGGGACGCCCGGCACCTGGATCCAGATCAGGCCGGCGGCGGTGACGGCGGACCCGTCATCGGGCACGATCCCGACCGGGTACCTCATCCTGAACGTCGCCACCGGCCACATCAAGCGCCACGCCGGCGGGTACGTGTGGGAGGTGCGGGGGGCGTGAGCTAACAGCCTGATCCATGGCGGTCAGTCGAGCTTGCACTGAGGCGTCCCCCGGAACTACCGTACCGCCATGCAGCCAGACAGGACGCCTTTGCACGCGGCGGGCCTATGGGTCTTGCACCAAGCCGCTTCCGATACGCCGAGGGTAGACCGGGAGAGGTTCAAAACACGAACCGGCGGTTCGTATAATCAACGCTCGATCATACCGGCGCCATGACTGAGACCGTGACATCCGAAACCGACAAGTCCCAAGTACCCGAAGTGCAATCCGGCATTGCCTCTGCTCGCTCCGCGTGGCCGGCAGCCGCGGCCTGCGTGTGTTTGTGCGCGCTCTCGGCCGTTCTGCTTCAAGCGTATGGCCTCTTACATTGGCAGATCATCAGCCACAACTATTCATCGTTGCAGGACCCGATGAAGCACGATCTCTTTCGGCTACTCGGATACCTTGAGGTCTACCACCTGACGGCATTGTTGTCGGTTGCATTCGGCATCTGGGCATTTTGGGGGCGGCCACGTTGGATGCGCTGGGTGTGCTTGCCGTTTAGCCTTTTGTCGCTGGCGATGCTGATCGTCGTGATGTGAACAGGCCATCGAACAAGCCGGCTGCACCGAACGCCGGGATCGCGTCTCTGTTGACAATCGAACATCGTTGGCCCGGCGTGCCTGAGCCGGAGCGTTGACGCCTTCTCCGTTTATGCTTCTTCCCATCATCGATTACGTCCTTCAGGGCAGTATCGCATTGCTGGTTCTTGTCCATCCTTGGTTTCTCCGTCCAGGTCAGAGTCTCCGGGCATTTGGTTACCCCTTCCTCGCCGTCTGCGCTTGGGGCATTTGGCGCATCGTATGCTTCGACCCGGCGACAAATAACGACATTCCCGGGCTGGGGAAAAATCAATGTCGTTGACCACGGCCTGGTTTCTCAAGCAGATCGCTCTGCTCTACGCCCTGGAGAAGCGCTTGCGGCAAGGCCAGGCCGGTCCACGGTTGCGGCAGGCGGCCCGAGCTGCCGAGGCGGGCATGATCCTCTCCCGGATCAAGAAGGCCATGGACCGGATTGCCCCGGGGCTGCTCCCGCAGAGCCTGCTGGGCAAAGCCATCCACTACACGCTGGAGCTGTGGCCGCAGTTGACCGGCTACGTCGAGCAGGGCGAGGTGGAGATCGATTCCAACGCCATCGAAAATGCCATCAGACCGACCGCGGTCGGAAAGAAGAACTTTTTGTTCGTGGGGCATCCGGACGCCGGTTGGCGCAGCGCGGTGATCTACTCGATCCTGGGCACCTGCCGTCGCTACGGAATCGACCCGGCCAAGTACCTCAAGGACGTGCTCACGCGCCTGCCCGATCTCAAGCAGAGCGACATTCCCTCGCTGACGCCACGAGCTTGGGCCAAGGCGCACCCCGAAGCACGCACCCTCCCGCCCAAGTAGGCCGC